>Ga0070741_10000544_pt1 | contig 132494 bp, 122 predicted proteins | sample Coa_R1_4_FD_66440 | JGI IMG/M metagenome (GOLD analysis project Ga0070741, IMG submission 66440) | Surface soil microbial communities from Centralia Pennsylvania, which are recovering from an underground coalmine fire - Coalmine... | ecosystem: Environmental > Terrestrial > Soil >... | reverse complement strand
CCCGGTTTAGGTCGAGCTACCGGCCGGACCGGGGAAGTACTCTCATCAGCGGTGGATAGAAGGTAGGAACACTTCCACCGGGGGGCTTGCGAAATAAGCCGTAACCCATCGCGCGCGGGACATCGTGTTCTGACGAGACCTGCGGTTTGACTACCATCTGCCTTCGTTCCGCGAGGGGCGAAGGATCCGTAGATCCCGAAGGATCACGGATGTCCCGCGCGCCCTTGGATTTATCCATGCCGCGCCGCCGAGCGAAAGCGAGGGCCCGGCGCAGCGAACCAAGAAGCCGCTGATTTTCAAAAAATCGACGTCGTGTCGAAAGTGCGAAGCATTCTTGCAACGCTCGTCCGCGTCCGCCTTGCTCGCCAGCAGCGTGCCGCTTCGCTAAATTCATCACTCGGGAGGAATCACGATGACCAACAAAATCGATCTTGGCGGCAAGAATGCCGTGGTGACCGGCGGTGCGCAGGGGATCGGCCGTGCCATCGTCGAGCGCTTCCTTGCCTCCGGAGCCGCAGTGGCGATCTGGGACCGCGACATCAAGCTCGCCGAGGCCGCCGTCGCCGAGCTCAAGGGCAAAGGCAAGGTCGTCGCGATCGCGGTCGATGTGACCGCGCTTCCCGAAGTGGAGCGCGCGCGCGACGCCACGCTCAAGGCCTTGGGAAGGATCGACATCCTGGTCAACAATGCCGGCATCGCCGGCCCCAATGTGAAGACCTGGGAATATCCGCCGGAGGCCTGGCGGCAGGTGATGGCGGTCAATCTCGACAGCCAGTTCAACTGCTGCCGCGCCATCACGCCGCTGATGATCGCGCAGAATTACGGGCGCATCGTCAACATCGCCTCGATCGCCGGTAAGGAAGGCAACCCGAATGCGCCGGCCTATTCGGCCTCGAAGGCGGGGGTCATCGCGCTGACCAAATCGCTCGCCAAGGAAACTGCCTCGAACGACATCTCCGTCAATTGCATCACGCCGGCGGCGGCAAAGACCGCGATCTTCGATCAGATGACGCAGCAGCATATCGACTTCATGCTCTCCAAGATCCCGCGCGGCCGCTTCGTCACCGTCGACGAGATCGCGGCGCTCGCTGCCTTCTGCGCGTCGGCGGAATGCTCGTTCACCACCGGAGCCGTGTTCGACATTTCCGGCGGACGGGCGACGTATTGAACGACGTCGCGCAGCAGCAACGGCGGCAGCGGCTCATCGGCATTGCGCTGATGTGCGGCGCGGTCGCGACCTTTTCCTGTCTCGACAGCACCGCGAAATATCTCAACCATCACATGGACACGCTGCAGGTGGTGTGGGCGCGCTATACCGGCGCCTTCCTGCTGGCGCTGATCGTCTCCAATCCGGTCACGCGGCCGGGCCTGATGATCACCAAGCGGCCGTTGCTGCAGATCGGGCGCTCGTCGCTGCTGTTCGGCTCGACGGTGCTCAACTTCATCGCGCTGCGCTGGCTGCAGCTCGACGAGGCGCTGTCGATCCTGTTCTCGACGCCGTTCCTCGTCGCCGCGCTCTCCGGCCCGATCCTCGGCGAATGGATTGGCGTCCGCCGCTGGATCGCGATCCTCGTCGGCTTTTCCGGCGTGCTGCTGGTGACCCGTCCGGGCTTCGGCGGCATCCATCCTGCCGCCGCACTCTCGATGCTTAGCGCCATCTGCTACGCGTTCTACAGCATCTCGACCCGCGTGCTGGCGCGCACCGACACCAACGAGACGACGCTGTTCTACACGAACCTCGTCGGCGCCATGGCGATGCTGCCCATCGTCCCGTTCGTGTGGACCACGCCCCACGAGACATTGATCATTGTGCTGATGACGATCACCGGCGCCTTCGCCTCGATCGGCCACTACATGCTGATCGCCGCGCATCGCCGCGCGCCGGCCTCGACGCTGGCGCCGTTCATCTACAGCCAGCTCGTCTGGGTGTTGATCCTCGGCTATGTCGTTTTCGACAATCTGCCCAGCGGCTGGACCATTGCCGGCGCGGTCATTGTCGTCGGCTCCGGGCTCTATATCTTGAATCGTGAGCGCCAGTTGGGCATGCGTTCCAAGTCGCCGCCGGGCGCAAAAGCGTGAGGCAAAAGGCCGGTTGCCCGGGCTTCGTGGGAAGCGCTAAGTTCCCGGCCGAAAAACAGAATTCTTTCGTGTGAGGAAACCCTTCATGGCCACAGCAAAGGACCGCTCGCCGGCCTCGGTCGGACTGAATGACGACATCGGGGAGGAGAAGCGGCTCGAGCTTTATCGGCTGCAGGTGACCATCCGCGAAGCCGAGCAGCGCGCCTTCGATTTGTTCCTGCAGAACCTGGTGAAGGGCACCAGTCATCTTTCCCTCGGCCAGGAGGCGGTGGCGGCGGGCTTCGCCGGCGCCATGCAGAAGGGCGATCTTTCGTTCTGCACCTATCGCGGCCATGCCCACACGCTCGCCCGCGGCGTGCCGGTCGAGCAGGTGCTCGGCGAGCTGATGCAGCGCGACAACGGCTTGATGCGCGGCAAAGGCGGTTCCATGCATCTCACTTCCGAGGAGCATGGAGTGATGGGCTCCTACGCCATCATCGGCGCGCATCTGCCCATCGCCTGCGGCGCCGCCTGGCGTGCGCAGTACAAGGGCCAGAAAGACGTCTCGGTCTGCTTCTTCGGCGACGGCACCACCAATATCGGCGCTTTCCATGAGGCGCTGAACTTCGCCGCGGTGTGGAAGCTGCCGGTGATCTTCGTCTGCGAGAACAATCTTTACATGGAGTACACGCCGATCAGCGAGGTCACCGCGGTGCCGCAGCCGGCGGCGGATCGCGCCTCGGCCTATGGGCTCGAGCGCATCCTCATCGACGGCAACGATGCCGACGCGGTCTATCGCGCCGCGCGCGCCGCTTTCGACAAGGCGCGTGCCGGCGGCGGACCATCGCTGGTCGAATGCCTCACGTATCGCCACAGCGGCCACTCGCGCGCCGATCCGGCGAAATATCGCCCCGAGGGCGAGCTCGACCGCTGGAAGCTGCGCGATCCGATCAAGATCTACCGCGAGCGGCTGCTGCAGTTCGGCGTGAAGGAAGATGTGGTTGCCGGCATCGAGACCGGTGTGCGCAAGATCGTCGACGACGCCACCGAGGCCTGCAAGGCCGCGCCCAATCCGCCGCTCGATATCCTCACCACCGACGTCTATGCCGATGGAGGCTTCGCATGGCGGAACTGACCTATCGCGAAGCGGTTGCCCGCGGCATCGCGCAGGAGATGACGCGCGACCCTGACGTCGTCTTTTTGGGCGAGGACGTGGCCAAAGCCGGCGGCGTGTTCAAGGCGACCGTCGGTCTGCTCGAGCAGTTCGGTCCGATCCGCGTGCGCGACACGCCGATCTCCGAGCAGGCGATCCTGGGCGCCGCCATGGGCGCGGCGATGACGGGGCTCAAGCCGATCGCCGAGATCATGTTCTCGGACTTCTTCGCGGTGTGCTTCGACTACATCGCCAACGAATTCCCCAAGAGCCGCTACATGTCGAATGGCCAGCTCAAATGCCCGCTGGTCGTGCGCACGGGCAACGGCGCCGGGTCGCGCTTCGGCGCGCAGCACTCTCAGAGCGTCGAGAACTGGTGCATGATGATCCCGGGGCTCAAGGTCGTGGCCCCGTCGAGCCCGCGCGACGTCATCGGGCTGATGGCCGCGGCGGTGCGCGATCCCGATCCGGTGATCTTCTTCGAGCACAAGTCGCTCTATCCGACCAAGGGCGAGGTGCCCGACGGCGAAATCGTCGACAGGCTCGGCACCGCGCGCATCGTGCGGCCGGGCAAGGACGCGACGATCCTGGCGCTGGCGCTGATGGTCCCGCGCGCGCTCGAAGCCGCCGAGCGGCTGAAGGCCGAACACGGCATCGACTGCGAGGTCGTCGACGTACGCTCCCTAGTGCCGCTCGACACGCAGACCATCCTCGGCTCGCTCGCGCGCACGCACCGGCTGTTCACCGTCGAGGAAAATCCGCGGCTGTGCGGCTGGGGCGCCGAGATCGTCTCCATCGCCGCCGACGAAGCCTTTTACGATCTTGACGGCCCGCCGGTGCGCATCACCACGCCGCATATTCCGCTGCCGGCCGCCGACATCCTCGAGGATATCGTGCTGCCGACGGTCGATCGCATCGCCGAGACGGTGAAGCGGTCGCTGGGCAGCTAAGGAAGAAGAGAGAGTAGAGCCATGTACGAAAACCTCCTCGCCAATGTTCCAACCGACCTCTGGATCGGCGGCAAATGGCGCAAAGCCTCCGACAATGCCCGCTTCGATGTGGTCGATCCGGCGACGGAAAAGACCATCGCCTCGGTGGCGAGCGCCAGCGTCGATGACGCCATCGCCGCGGTCGACGCCGCGCAGGCCGCGTTCGAAGGCTGGGCCGGCCGCAAGCCGCGCGAGCGCGCCGAGATCCTGCGCAAAGCCTATGAAGTCATCATGCGCGATGCCGAGCGCTTCGCGAAGCTGATCACGCTGGAGAACGGCAAGGCTCTGTCGGACTCGCGCGGCGAGATCGCTTACGCAGCTGAGTTTTTCCGCTGGTACGCCGAAGAGGCGGTGCGCAATATCGGCCAGATCTCCATGGCGCCGGCGACCGGCGCGCGCATCGTGGCGCAGCATAAGCCCGCGGGCGTCGCCGTGCTGGTGACGCCGTGGAATTTCCCCGCCGCGATGGCGACACGCAAGATCGGGCCGGCGCTTGCCGCCGGCTGTCCCGTCGTGCTCAAGCCGGCGTCCGACACGCCGCTCACCATGCTCGCGCTGATGCCGGCGCTGGAAGAAGCAGGCGTGCCCGCCGGTGTGGTCAATGTGGTGCCCTCGCGCCGCTCCGGCCCCGTGGTTTCCGCCATGCTGCACGACCCGCGCGTGCGCGTCGTCTCCTTCACCGGCTCGACCGAAGTCGGCCGCAAGCTGCTGCACGAGGCCGCCGACAACATCCTGAAACCCTCGATGGAGCTCGGCGGCAATGCGCCGTTCATCGTGTTCGACGACGCCGACGTCGATGCCGCGATCGACGGCGCCATGATCGCGAAGATGCGCAACATGGGCGAGGCCTGCACGGCGGCGAACCGCTTCTACGTGCACGAAAAGGTGCACGATGAATTCGCCAAGAAGCTCACGGCCAAGATGGCGTCGCTGAAGGTCGGCAACGGCCTCGACGACGGCGTCAATGTCGGGCCGCTGGTCAACAAGGAAGGCCGCGACAAGGTCATCGAGCTGGTCGATGACGCGGTGTCGAAAGGCGCCAAGGTCCTCACCGGGGGCAAGGTGCCGGACGGGCCCGGCTTCTTCTATCCGGCGACCGTGCTCACCAACGTGCCGGATGGCGCGAAGATGCTCAACGAGGAGATCTTCGGGCCGGTGGCCTCGATCCAGACCTTCAAGAGCGAAGACGAAGCCATCAAGCGTGCCAACGACACCGAATATGGTCTCGTCGCCTATCTCTTCACCAAGGACCTGTCGCGCGGCATGCGCGTCTCCGAGAAGCTCGATTTCGGCATGATCGGGCTCAATCGTGGCCTCGTTTCCGACCCGGCGGCGCCGTTCGGCGGCACCAAGCAGTCGGGTTTGGGGCGCGAGGGCGCGCAGGAAGGCATGAAGGAATTCCAAGAGACCCAATACGTCTCGGTGATCTGGTAGGCGCATGGACATCCTGATGCCGCAGCTCGGCGAGACCGTCGCCGAGGGCAAGATCACCGTCTGGTTCAAGGCGGTGGGCGACGCCGTGAAGCCCGGCGAGAATCTGTTCGAGATCGAGACCGACAAGACCTCGATGGAGGTGCCGGCGACTTCGACAGGCACGCTCTCCGAGATCCGCGTTGCCGCCGGGCAGGTGGCCCCGGTCGGGGCTGTGGTGGCGATCGTCTCCGGCGCCGGCGAATCCGCCGCCCCGGCGAAAGCCGCGCCCGCAGTGCCGCCGCCGAAAGCGCCGAGCGCGCCACGCGCGGCCCCGCCCGTTGCGGCGCAAGTCGCGACGCCTGCTGCATCGAAGCCGATCGCCATGGATCCGTGGCGCGAGGTGCGCACGCCCGAGCGCAATTTCGGTCCTGCGCGCTTGGCGTCCGGCGCCCAGGTGACCCCGCTGGCGCGGCGCCTCGCCGGCGAACGCGGCATCGATCTCACCCGCATTTCCGGCTCGGGACCGCATGGCCGCATCGTCGCGCGCGACGTGGAGAAGGCACTGCCGGCCTCCGCGCCCGCTGCATCGGGCGCGACAGCCGCACAAGTCAAGGCGCTCTACGAAGGCGTGGCTTATGAAGAAGTGCCGCTCGACGGCATGCGCAAGACCATCGCCAAGCGCCTGATCGAGGCGAAGCAGACCATCCCGCATTTCTATCTCACTGCCGACGTCGAGATCGGCGCGCTGATGGCGATGCGCGAAGCGGCCAATGCGGCGGCCCCCGAGAACGACGGCACGCCGGCGTTCAAGCTTTCGCTCAATGATTTCATCATCAAAGCGCTGGCCGCGGCGCTACAGCGCGTGCCGGCGGCAAACGCGGTCTGGGCCGAGGATCGCATCCTGCGCTTCACGCATTCGGACATCGGCGTCGCTGTGGCGCTCGAGGGCGGTCTGATTACGCCGGTCGTGCGCAACGTGGAAACGAAATCGGTCACAGCGATTTCGGCGGAGATGAAGGACCTTGCCGCGCGCGCGCGTGATCGCAAGCTCAAGCCCAGCGAGTATCAGGGCGGCGCGTCGGCGATCTCCAATCTCGGCATGTACGGCGTGCGCGAGTTTTCCGCGATCATCAATCCGCCGCACGCGACGATTCTCGCGGTCGGCGCGGCGCGCCGCGCGCCGGTTGAGACCGCTGATGGCGGCGTGAAGTTCGTCAGTCAGATGACGGTGACGCTGTCCTGCGATCACCGCGTCGTCGACGGTGCGCTCGGCGCAGAGCTCCTTGCCGCGTTCAAGGCGTTGGTGGAGCAGCCGGTGACAATGCTCGTCTGATTACTCGGCGGCTTGCTTCTTCGGTTCGGCAAGCGCGATGCCGTTGAGCGCGGCGACGAAGTCGGCGAGCATCGGCACGAAGTCGTCGCCGCGGCCAGCCGCTTCCGCGAGCGCGTAGTAGTTCTTCACCGCCGCGCCCATCGGATTGGCGATGCCTGCGTTCTGCGCCATGGCGGCGAGATATTTCATGTCCTTGTGCGAATTGGCGATGCTGAACTTGTGCGTCTGCTCGCGCTTGAGCACCCAGTCGAAGAAGGTCTGGTACATGCCGCAGTCGAAGCGGCTGCCGCGCATCACCGCGTCGACGCCTTCCGGCGAGATGCCGTTCTTGTGCGCGACCGCGAGCAGCTCCGCATAGAGCGCGCCATAGCCCATCGACAGGAAATTCATCAGCAGCTTGAACTTGTGCCCGTCGCCAGGGACACCAACGCGGATTGCCTTGCTCGCCCATTTCGCGATCACCGGCTCGAGTTTCGGCCACACCGCGGCGTCACAGCCGACCATCGCCGAAAGCTTTCCCTCTTCCGCTTGCGCCGGCGTGCCGCCGAGCGGCGCATCGGCAAAGGCGACGCCGACGGATTTGAGCTCAGCGGCGAGCGCCATGGTGGAGTTCGGATCCGATGTCGAGCAGTCGACAATGATGAGGCCGCTGCGCGCGCCGGCTTTGAGGCCGTGCGCGCCACGCACGAGCGCCTCGACCTCGGTCGATCCGGTGACGCAGAGAAAGACGATGTCGGAGGCTTTTGCCAGCTCTTCGGCGTTTTTGGCTTCTTTGGCGCCGCGCTTGACCAGATCGTCAATCGGTGCCCGCTTGCGATGCCCGAGCACGGTCAGCGCGTGGCCTTTCTTGAGCAGATTCTTGGCCATGCCGTGGCCCATGAGGCCAAGGCCGATGAAGCCGACGCGTTCGGTCACGGATTACTCCTTCACGGCGCCCGTCATCGCCGACACGTAATGCTCGACGAAGAAGGCATAGAGAATGACGAGCGGCAACGAGCCGACCAGCGCGCCGGCCATCAGCGAGCCCCAACGATAGATGTCGCCGTCGACGAACTCGTTCACGATCGCCACCGGCACCGTCTTGTTCTGCGTCGAGGACAGAAAAGTGAGCGCGTAGATGAACTCGTTCCAGCACAGCGTGAAGCAGAAGATGAAGGCCGAGATCAGCCCGGGAATCGCGAGCGGCAGCACGATGCGGATCAGGATCTGCCAGCGGCTGGCGCCATCGATCAGCGCGCATTCCTCGAGCTCGAAGGGGATGGTCTTGAAATAGCCCATCAGCAGCCAGGTCGAGAACGGGATCAGGATCGTCGGATAAGTGAGGATCAGCGCGAACGGTGTATCGAACAGCCCGTATTGGAAGACGACATAGGACAGCGGAATGAACAGGATCGACGGCGGCACCAGATAGGCGAGGAAGATCGCTCCGCCGACCCATTGCGCGCCCTTGAAGCGCAGCCGCACCAGCGCGTAGGCGGCAAGCACGCTGGCGATGATGGAGAGAATCGTGGCGCAGACCGCGACCAGCATTGTGTTCCACAGCCACACTGGATACTGCGTCTCGAAGATGAGCTTGTAGATGTGGTGGAACGTCGGGTTCCAGGTCCAGAACGGGCTGTATTTATCGAGGTCGAGCAGCTGGTCGTCGGGTTTGATGGCGGTGAGCGCCATCCAGTAGAACGGGAACAGCAGCACGAGGAGGATAATCGACAGCGGCAGATAGACTGTGACAAGCCGCTTCGGCAGCGTTTGCAGATAGCTCATGCCCTCGCTGTGGTCGGCGGCGGCGGACGAGCCGGCGAGCACCGAATGCGGATCGGCAACTTTGGGGACGAGCGTCTCAGTCATTGCTCTCTCCCTGCTGCCATTTCCGACGCTGCAATCCGAACCAGGAGATCAGGATGGCGCCGAGCAGGAACGGGATCATCGCGGTCGAGATCGCCGCGCCTTCGCCGAGATGGCCGGAGAGGATGGCGCGCTGATAGGACAGCGTCGCCATCAGCTGCGTGGCATTGACCGGGCCGCCGCGCGTGAGCACCCAAATGAGCTGGAAGTCGGTGAAGGTGAACAGCACCGAGAAGGTCATCACCACCGCGATGATCGGCGTGAGCAGTGGATAGGTGATGTGGCGGAAGATCTGCCAGCGCGTGGCGCCGTCGATGGTCGCGGCTTCGTAGAGCGAGGGCGACACCGTCTGTAGGCCAGCGAGGAGCGTGATGGCGACGAAGGGCACGCCGCGCCAGATATTGGCGAAAATCACCGACCAGCGCGCGTTCCAGATGTCACCGAGGAAGTCGATATTGCCGTTGATCAGGCCGAGATGCCGCAGCGACCAGGAGACGATGGAAAACTGCGGATCGTAGATCCACCAGAAGGCGATGGCGGAGAGCACGGTCGGCACGATGAAGGGAATGAGCACGACCGCGCGCAGCAGCGCCTTGAACGGCAGATTTTCGTTGAGCAGGAGCGCCAAATAGAGGCCGACGGCGAACTTAATGGCGCTGGCGACGGTGGTGTACAGGATGGTGTTGAATACCGAGAGCCAGAATACGCTGTCGTCCCACAGCCATTCGTAATTCTCGATGCCGATGAACTCGCCGGGGCGGCCGATGCGCGCATCGGTGAACGACATCCAGACGCCTAACCCCAGCGGATAGGCGAGGAACAGGATCAGGAACGCCGCCGCCGGCAGCATGAACCAGAACGAAATCCAGTTCTTGTTCATCCTCAGCCGCGTCCATGCGGTTGCTTCGCGCGGCGCCGGCTTAATGCTGTTGATGGCGAGGTCGGTCATTTCACTGCTTTGCTGTGCCATCCCTCCTCCGCGCGAAGCGGAGAAGGGATGTCACATTCAGGCTCAGCGATAGATGCGCTGCAGCTGCCGTTCGGCGATCTTGATGGCGCCTTTGGCGTCTTCGCGGCCGGTGCAGAAGGCCGCGAACATGTCGAGCACCACGAAGTCGGAAATCGCCGCGGCCGCCTTCTCACCGACGGAGCCGAGCCCGCCTGCGGTCAACGTGCGCTTGCCGGCTTCGCCGAAGATCGTGTTCTTCGGATCGGCGGTCCAGATCGGGTTCTTGTCGTAGGCGTTGAGGCAGTGCGTGAGATAGCCCTGCGAGGCCACGAGCCATTTGTTGAACTGATCGGCCTCCAGCATGAACGCCATCAGCGCCTTACAGGCCTGCGGATACTTCGTGTAGGTCATGGCCAGGATCGGATAGAGCAGGTGCAGCTCCGTCGGTTTGCCGATCGGCCCGACTGGCCACACCGCGTGATCCATGTCCTTGGCGATCGCGTTCTTCGATGGATCGTTCTTCGCCGCGACATAGATCGAGATGCCGTTGTCGGTCCAGTTGATCTCGCCGCCGAGGAAGGCCTTGTTGTTGGACGCGTCGTTCCAGGCAGCGACTCCTGGCGCCATGTTCTCATAGAGCGCCTTGGCGTAGGTGAGCGCCTTCTCGGTCTCTGGCGAATTGATGATCACCTTGTCATTCTTGTCGACGACATTGCCGCCATGCGCCCACAGGCACCAATAGACCCAGGCATTGCCGTCGCCCGAGGCGTGGCCAAGCGCGAAGCCGCCCGGCGTGTTGTTCTTCTTCATCGCCTTCGCATATTCGAGGAAGGCGTCGGTGGTGGTCGGGAATTTGGAGAAACCGGCCTTGGCGGAGGCTTCGAGCCGATAGTTGATCATGTTGCCGCTGTAGCAGACCGGGATCGCGATCCACTTCTTGCCGCTCATGCCGTAAGCCTGCGCAGACGGCACCCAGCCGCCGTATTTCTTGCCGAGATAGTCGGCGACGTCGGTGACGTCGAGGCACTTCTGCGGGAACAGGTGCGGCAGCGAGTAGAGGCCCCAGAACATATCCTGGCCGGCGCCGGTGTTGGCGGCGACCGAGGCCTTCGGCTGCACGTCCTCATAGCTCTCGCGCGAGATCGTCACCTTCACGCCGGTCGCCTGGGTAAAGGCGTCGATCAGCTTGACGAAGGCGTCATCTTCCGACTGCACGAAATACTTCCAGCGCAGCAGTGACAGCGCCGCGCCTTTCTCCGGCTTCCAAGGCGCAGTCTGCGCCCAGGCCTTGGCCCAATCGAGCAAAGCCGGGCCGGTCAGCGCTCCAGCGGTAATCGCCGCGGTGCTTCCCTGCATCAGGGCGCGGCGGGTGAAAATGGTCATTGGTCGTTCCTCCGTTTGAACTCAGGCACGTGTTTGGACTCAAGCATTGAGTCGTTGCCCCGACGTCGCGTCGAACAGATGCACGAGACGGGGATCGGGTTTGAGCCGGATCTTGTCGCCCGGCTTGAAAGGGTGACGCTCGCGGAAAGCGGCCGTGACGTCGGCGTCGCCGAGCTTGGCGACGATCTGGATCTCCGCGCCGGTCGGCTCGACCACTTGCACCTCGGCTTCGGCGCCGTCGTCAGCGAGGGTGAAATGCTCGGGTCGCACGCCATAAACCGCGGCGCGGCCGTCGCTGCCCGACGGCGCCGTCGCGAGCGGCAGCTTGGTGCCGCCCGGACCCTCGAAGGCGAGCGCGCCATTAGCGCGGATGGCGCCTTTGAGGAAATTCATCGCCGGCGAGCCGATGAAGCCGGCAACGAACAGGTTCTGCGGCTTGTCATAGAGCTCGAGCGGCGCGCCGATCTGCTCGACCAGGCCGTCATGCATCACCACGATCTTGTCGGCCATGGTCATGGCCTCGATCTGGTCGTGGGTGACGTAGATCGTGGTCGTCTTCAGCCGCTGGTGCAGCTCCTTGATCTCGGTGCGCATCTGCACGCGCAGCTTGGCGTCGAGATTGGACAAAGGCTCGTCGAACAGGAACACCTGTGGATCGCGCACGATAGCGCGGCCCATGGCCACGCGCTGGCGTTGCCCACCGGAGAGCTGCCGCGGAAACCGCTCGAGATAGGTCTCCAGGCCGAGGATTTCGGCGGCGCGCTTGACGCGGGTCTCGATCTCGGCTTTCGGCGCGCCCCGCAGCTTCATCGAGAACGCCATGTTGTCGCCGACGGTCATGTGCGGATAGAGCGCGTAGTTCTGGAACACCATGGCCACGTCGCGCTCTTTCGGCGGCAGGTTATTGACCACGCGCTCGCCGATGCGGATCTCGCCGCCGGAGATGTTTTCGAGCCCCGCGATCATGCGCAGCAACGTCGATTTTCCGCAGCCCGACGGGCCTACCAGCACGACGAACTCGCCGTCGCCGATCATGACATTGACGCCGTGAATCACGGCCGTCATCCCAAATGTCTTGCGGACGTCGCGGATCGCGACCGAAGCCATGTCTGTTCCCTCCCAGGCGGGCCAGTCAGGCCGGTTGAAGCCGGCGTCGTTCCTCGGGTTCTTCGTGCCCGCTTTCTAGCCCGCGACCTGTCTACGGCGCGGCACCTTCACGGTCAAATGATGGGTCCGCTAGGCTAATGAAATCAAGTCAGATATTCGTTTTATGCGGCCCGTGATCCGCGATAAAGATTGACTTGTCCGGCGCGTTCCCACGAACTTGCGCGCCATCAGACTAAACCCCGAGGAGACCGCAAAAATGCCCGGCGACAAACCCGATGTACTGCTGGTCGGCAACAAGAAGCCGGTCATGGTCGAGGGCCTCTCGCCGGCATGCGCCATGCATTATCCGATCGACGCCAAGGACGAGGCGGCCTTCATCAAGGAGGTCGGGCCGAAGATCCGCGGCATTGCGGTCTCTTATACGTCGAATCGCATCGACGCCGCTTACATGCAGCGGTTTCCCAAGCTCGAGATCATCTCCTCCTTCGGCGTGGGCTACGACCACATCGATGCCAAGTGGGCCGGTGAGCACGGCATCACCGTCACCAACACGCCTGACGTGCTCAATGAGGAGGTTGCCGACACCTCGATCGGACTGCTGCTCAACACTGTGCGCGAGTTCCCGCAAGCCGAGCGCTACCTGCGCGCGGGCAAGTGGATGGAGAAGGCCTATCCGCTCTCCAAGGCGACGCTTCGCGACCGCACGGTCGGCATGGTGGGCATGGGGCGGATCGGCAAGGCCATCGCGCGGCGGCTCGAGGCTTTCGGCGTGCCGGTGGTCTATCACAGCCGCAAGGAGCAGGCGGGCGTCGCCTACAAGCACTATCCGAAGCTTCTCGACATGGCGCGCGACGTCGATGTCCTCATGATCATCGTTCCCGGCGGCGCGGCGACGCAGAACATGATCAACAAAGAAGTGCTCGAAGCGCTCGGCCCGCAGGGGATCGTCATCAACATGGCGCGCGGCTCGGTGGTCGACGAGCCGGCACTGATCAAGGCGCTCAAGGACAAGACCATCATGGCCGCCGGCCTCGACGTGTTCGCCAAGGAGCCGCAGGTGCCGCAGGAGCTGATCGCGATGGACAATGTGGTCCTGCTTCCGCATCTCGGCTCGGCTTCGGTGTTCACACGCAAGGCGATGGATCAACTGGTAGTCGACAACATTCTCGCCTGGGCCGCCGGCAAGGCGCCGCTGACGCCGGTGCCAGAAACGCCCTGGCCCCCGAAGCGGTAAGCAATGCCCATCCGCACCGCGGCTCTCTTCTGTCTATTGATCGCAGCCAGCGCTGCGTCGGCGCAGGCCCCAGCACCGCAAGCGCCGACGCTGCAGGCACCGACGCCGCCTTCGGCGCAAACGTCGGGAAACGATTCGGCAGCGAAGCTCCTCAACGGACCCTGGGAGTTCGCCAATGCCGAGCGTGACAAGACCTGCACGATCACGTTCAAGACTGATCGAATGCCGAACGGCTTCAAGCTCGAATTCGACCCGAACTGCGCGAGTCAGTTCCCGTTCGTGAAGGACATCGAAGCCTGGACCTATCCCGACAACGATCTCCTGCGCTTCGTCGATGCGCACAACAAGCCGCTCGTCGAGTTCAGCGAGGTGGAAACCGGTATCTACGAGGCGCCGACGCCGGGCGTGGGCGTCCTCTTCTTGCAGGCGGCGAACAGCAGCGCGCCCGATCAGCCGCAGCAGACGGCGGAGCAGATGGTAGGCGACTGGACCATGATGCGCTCCGATAAGCCGCTCTGCGTGTTCACGCTGGCGAACACGCCGGCGCGCAACGGCCTGGCGCTGACTGTGAAGCCCGGATGCGCCGGCTCAATCGTGCAGCTGGGCTTCGTCTCCTGGCAGATGGAGAATGGCGAGCTGGTGCTGCAGAGCGGCGGCAAGACCGTCTGGCGCTTCGAGGAGGGTGAAGGCATCTGGCGCCGTGTGCCCGACGGCGCCAATCCAATCACGATGGTGCGGCAGTAATCGGCCCGCTCAGGCGTAACGCTCGCGCGCCCTTGCACGCGCCTTCTCGGCCTCGATCTCGCGGTCGCGCGGCGGGGCCGAGGTCTCCAGTGACGTGAGCAGCCGCCGCGCCACCGCGGTCACCTCGTCGACCGCGCGCTCGAACGCCGCCTGATTGGCCTTCGAGGGATGCGTGAAGCCGGAGAGCTTGCGCACGAATTGCAGCGCCGACGCGCGGATCTCGTCCTCGGTCGCCGGCGGCTCGAAGTTGAACAGCGTCTTGATGTTCCGGCACATGCATCGCTCCTGAGGCTAACTCGCTCGATATTTGCGGATCGCTTGTCGTCGAATCAATGTCCGCGATGACCGATCTGGAGATTCCGCCGAATTGGCGCGGATTCCTCATGGTTAACAAAGCATTAACGACCATTCGCTAGCCTCGATCACCCGAGGGGCGATCGCATGAGCTCGGTGAGTCTGCAAAATCTGGCGGCGGCACTGGCCGAAGCCGCGGCCGCGCCACAGCTGCGCTTGCGGCCCGGCGACGTCGTCAACGCCATCGTGCTTTCGCTGCTCGATGACGCGACGCTCAAGCTGCAGCTCCCGAGCGGGACGATCGAGGTGGCGGCGGACGTCCCGCTCGCGCCCGGCACACCAGTGCAGGTGAGCGTGCAGGGGACGACCGAAGAGCCAAGCCTCGTCATCACGCCGCTTCCGAATAATGCGCAGGCGCCAACGCAGCCACAAGCTCCCGTGTCGGTAGCGACATCGATCTCGATATCGGCGCCCGCCGCGACACCGACGTTGCCGACGGCAGCGCCGACGCCGCAACAACAACAGAGCGGCCAGCCCGTCGCTTTGGCGCCGAGCCTCACCGACGCTGCGACACCCGCGCCGACGACCTCAGCGCCGCAGACGATCTCCATTGCGCAGACAGTTCCTCCGCCGCAGGCCAGCGCCGCGCAGGTCCCTGCGGCAGCGGTGCAAAAGCTCGCTGCTGCTCTGGTCGGCGACGCCGCGACGCGCCAGGACAGCGTCGCGCCGCTTTATGCCGACTTGCAGGCCGTGTTGACGCAGCCCGATCTGCCGATTCCGCCCAAGATCGTTGCGCTCGCGCAGCAACTGTTCGGGCTGCGTCTCGATGTCGGCAGCAAGACGATGGTCACCGCGAGCGAGATCAAGACTGCCGTCCTGCGCTCCGGTCTGGTGGGCGAGCCGGAGATCGCGGTCGCGTCCACCGCGCCTGCAGCGGTCCCGCAATCCACGCCGGCCGACCTCAAGAGCGTGCTGGTGGCCCTGCGCCTGGCGCTGCAGGGCTGGGTCGATGCGGAGGAGCCGGCGATGGCGGCATTGGTTGCGCCGCTCGTCGCCAAAGGCGACGACAAGCCGGCGGCGCGCGCGAGCGTGCCAATGCCGCCATTCCGCAACGCGCCGACCTCCGCGCAGGCAGCGGCCTCGACAAGCCTCAGCAGCACGATGTCGATGCGCGAGCTGGCGCAGCATCTGCTCAACGAGACCGATGCCGCCATCGCGCGCCAGACGCTGCTGCAGATCGCGTCGCTGTCCCGCGACCAGAAACAGGACGCCAAGTTCTTCGGCCCCGACAACAATGCGCTGACCTTGGAAATCCCGCTCGCGACCAATCAGGGGACCGCCGTGGCACAGATGCGGGTCGAGCGCGACGCTTCCGGCCCTGAGGGTGAAGCCATGGCGCCCGTCTGGCGCGTCAATTTCTCCATCGATGTCGAGCCGGTCGGTCCGGTGCATGCGATGATTGCGCTCGCACAGGGCCGCACGGCGGTGACCTTGAAGGCCGAGCGGCCGGACAGCGCACGGGAGCTTTCGGCCGGCTTGCCGCTCCTTGAAGCGGCGTTGCGCGGCGCCGATCTCGAGCCTGGATCGCTGCAGTGCCAAGCCGGCGCGCCGCTGCCGCAACCGGTGGAGGCAGGCATGTTCCTGGATCGTGCCACATGAGCGAGGGCCGCAAGCTCGCCGTCGCGCTGGAATACGAAAAGCCGCGGGCACCGCGCGTGACCGCGATCGGCTATGGCGACTTTGCGCGCAAGATCGTCGAGCTCGCCGAGGCCAATCGCATTCCGATCACGAAAAATCCCGGCCTGGCGACGGCGTTGTCGCAAGTCGAGCTTGAGCAGGAGATTCCGGTCGAGCTCTATCGGGCGGTCGCCGAGGTGCTGACCTACATCCTGCGCATGTCCGGCAGGCTCAAATCCGCCGGCTAACCTTTCCGGCTACGCTGCAGAGCCCAGACGCCGTGCAAGCCTGTCGTCAAGCTCCGGCAACAGCACGATGCCGTCCTGGTCGCTTCCGGAGGAGTGCACCACGAGCCAGGTGCAAGGCTTGACGCTTTCGTTGCATGGCGCATGCGGCATATCGGCGGCGACGAAACACTGTTCGCCCTGGCGCACGAGAACGCGCTGCCTCAGCTCGTCGCCGTAATACACTGCGCATTCGCCTTCGAGCATATAGGCGATCGTTTCAATGCCCTTATGATAGTGCGCCTTGGCGCGAATGCCGGGCGGCATCGGTAGGACATTCATGCAAACCGCGCGCGCACCGATCGTTTCCGCCGAGGCGCCGGCGCCGTAGGTGAAGCCCTGCTGGCCGACGTAGGTCGTACCGGGTTTGATCACGGCGACGCCGTCATGTGCTGATGCGGTCATTGCATTGCCTTTTGCGGTCAGGGCTTCGGGCCGCTCCCGACAACGGCCGCCATCGGCAAGTCGAAGCGGGCTACCGCTGCGCGGCCTTTGACAGCCCCTTGCGCAGCTCGTCGGCGTTCATCACCGGAATGACCTCGACCGCTGCATTGAGATTGTGGAACAGCGGTTCGACAGCTTCGACGATCTGGGACGGCTCTGCGAGGTCGACAAACATCATTCCGCCGCGCTTGCCATCGATCGGGGCGAAATAGGCCGCTTCGGGCTTGAGCTTGTTCATCACCGCTTCGATCGTCTTACCCAGCGAGCCGTCATCAAACGCGTGGTTCGATTTCTCGACGGGGAGCACAAATTTGAGCATGACGCGCATCGTTGTTCTATCGCCTCCAAATTATCCATCGAGTCGAAACTCTAGAGCGTTGCATGCTCATCGGTGCGGAACACGTTGCGCAGATTGGCAGAACGGCTGGCGCAGGACGCGCGCAGACTCCGGTGGAGCTCTGTCAGCAAAATGCGCGCCGGCAGCCTGCGCATGCACGGCTGGCTCGAATCAGCCGGCTAACGGTGGGTGAAGAGCCGTTCCGACGCGATCTTCGCGCCCTCGCTCATGCTCTTCAGCTTGGCCCAGACCACGTCCTCGGCGACACGGCCCCAGCCGGCCGATGTATCGAAACCGCAATCGGTGCCGGCGAGCACGCGTGCCGGATCGCCGATCACCGCGGCAACGCGTTCCAGGCGATCCGCGATCACTTCCGGATGCTCGACAAAATTGGTCAGACTGTCGATCACGCCGGCGACCAGAATCTGATCGTGCTGCAGCGGGCGTTTGGCGAAGCACTTGAACTCGTGCGCATGGCGCGGATTGGCAAAGGGCAGCACGAAACCGCCGACTTTGGCCTGCTGCAGCGCCGGGAGGATGTCTTCGAGCGGCACGTCGCTGTCATGCGGGGATTCGGAGTTGCCCCAGCAGACATGCAGGCGCACGCGTTCGCGCGGCACATTGGTAAGCGCTCGATTGATGGTCGCGACCACCAGCTCGACGAACTCGACGAAGGCCGAGACGGGCTTGTCCTTGTAGGTGATGTGGCGTTCCAGCGCGAGATCGGGCGCGTCGATCTGCAAGAGGAGCCCGTGGGCGACGATCGCTTCGTATTCGACCTGCAGCGCCTTGCCGAGCGCGGCGAGATAGGACGCAAGCGAATCGTAATGCTCGTTCTTCACCGCCGTGGCGACGATGCCAGGCGAGGGCGCGCTCATGAACGGCTCGACGAAGCCGCCTGGGTTTTCGGCAAGCACGCTCTGGAAATGCGCGCATTCATCGTTGATGGCACCTGCGTCGAGATAGCGGATGTCGCCGATCGCCTTGGGCAGGCCACCGAGTGCCGACACCTGCGTCTTGCTGGCATGCTGTTCGGCCCACATGCGCTTGAATTCCGGATAGCGGTCGACGTCGGCGCGCGACGGCCGCTCCCAGCTCCCGCCGAGGCCGGACAGACGCTCCTTGAGATAGAGAAAGAAGGAATCGCGCTGCTGCTCGCCATTGTTGCCGATGTCGATGCCTGCCTCGCGCTGCTTGCGCACCACGCCGCGTACCGCGTCGCGGCCGGCGCGCTCGATCTCGCCGGCATCGACGCGCTCGCCGCGCGCGCGTGCTGCGTAGAGTTTCGTCAGCTCGCGCGGCCGCGGCAGGCTGCCGGTGTGGGTGGTGAGGATACGGGCGGTGCTGCGCTGCATGCGGAATGCTCGCCTATCGGGTCACGTGGTGCGGCAGCCAGAGCGCGATGTCCGGCCAGATGATCACCAGCGCCAGCACCACGAACATTGTGAGGTGGAACGGGATGGTGCCGAGGATCACTTCCGAGAGCTTGCCGTCCCAGATGCTCTGGATGACGAAGAGGTTGATGCCGATCGGCGGCGAAATCTGTCCGAGCTCGACGAACAGCACCAGCACCACGCCGAACAGCAGCGGATCGATGCCGTAGCTTGGCAGCACGGGAAAGATCAGCGGCACGGTGATCACGATCATGCCCAGGCTTTCGATGAGGCAGCCGAGCACGGTGTAGAGCACGAACAAGGCAAAGAAGAATTCCAGCCGGCTCAGATGCAGGCCGACGATGAAAGCCGTCACCCGCTCGCCGATGCCGGCGAAGCTGATGGCGTAGGAGAAGATGTAGGCGGTGAAGATGATGAAGAGGATGTTGCCGGAAAACTTGATGGTGTTCTGCATCGCCTGCAGGACGCCCTTCCAGGTCAAGTCCCCGGCGATAGCACCGAGCGCGATGGCGAGGCAGCAGCCGATGGTGGCGCCCTCGGTGGTGGTGACGAGGCCGGCATAGATGCCGCCGAGCGTGCCGGCGATGAGGATGGCGAAGGGGAGCACATCGGCGAGCGCGCGGAAGAATTCGCGCAGTGACCCCGGGCCGGCTTCGCGTGGCGCCACCTGCGGCGCCAGGCTCGCATGCACGCCGATATAGAGCATGAACAGTGCGGTCATGATCAGGCCGGGCACGACACCGGTCATGAACAGCTTGGGAACAGAAGTCTCGGTGAAGGTGCCGTAGACGATCATGCCGAAGCTCGGCGGCAGGAGGATGCCAAGAGTCCCTCCGGCGGCGAGCGATCCGGCCGCGAGCGGGCGATGATAATTGCGGCGAATGAGTTGCGGTAGCGCGACGCCGCCGATCGAGGCGGCGGTCGCGATGCTCGAGCCGCTCACCGAGGCGAAGACCGCGCAGCCGGCGATATTGGTTTGCAGCAGGCCGCCGGGCAACCGCGAGACGAGCTTCGACAAGCCGCCATAGATGCGGCTGCTCAGGCCACTGACGCGCAGGATCTCGGCCATGAGCATGAACAGGGGCACGCAGGTGAGCACGAAGCTGTTCATGCTGCCCCAGCTCACGAGGCCGAGGCTGTTGAGGCTCGGCAGCCCGCCTTGCAGCAGGAGATAAAGCACCGCCGGCACCGCAATGGCGAACGGCACAGCCATGCCGCCAATCAGCAGCGCCAGGAACACCGTGAAGGTAATGACGATCTGCAGCTCCGGACTCATGCGCCGGCCTGCTTGTCGAAGCGCAGCGCCTTGCCGATATCGACGACAAGCGTCCGGGTCACCGTGACGCAGAGCGCCGCCGCGCCGATGAGCATCGCGGTGCGCGGAATCCATAAGGGTGTCGCCAGATAGGTCGGAGCGTGATCGTCAAAGCGCCAGGACGACATCTCGAAGCGGATGAGCTGCCAAAAGAGCAGCACGCAAAAGGCCAGCGACAGCGCGTCGAAGATCGCGTGCGAGATGGCGCGGCCGCGCGGCGACAGCCGCGCCTGCACGAACTCAACGTGATGGAAGGTATCGTTGGCCTGACAGACCGGCAGGCTGATGAAGGTGAGGGTCGCGAGCAGATAGCCGCCGAGCTCGTCGGAAATCTCGAACGAGAAGTTGAACAGTGAGCGGGTGATAATGTCGATTGCGATGACGACGAGCATCACCGCGAGTGCGGCGAGGCAGATATAGTTGCAGACGCGCTCGACGATGCCCTTGCCGATCGCCTGCGCCGCCGGAGCGAGCGGCAGGCGATCGCCTGTGCCCGACGTCATGTCCCGCTTACCGGCCGAGCGCCGCGCGCACCTTGCCGAGCGCCTCGACCACGTCGGGGCCGCGCGACTTCGCCCATTCGTCCCAATAGGGCTTCATGGTGTCGACGGCGCGGGCGACCTCCTCGGGCTTGGCTTTGGTGAAGACGTAGCCGGCGTCCGTGAGCGTTTTCACCGAGGCCGCTTCTTCCTCCTTCATCGTGTCCTGATCCCAGCGCGCGGTGTCAGCGGCGACCTTGCGCACCTTGGCCTGCAGATCGGGGGCGAGCTTGTTGAAGGCGTCGGTGTTGGCGATGAAATACGAGTTGTTGACGTTGATGATCAGCACATAGCCGTATTTGAGCAGGTCCTTCCACAGCACGGCGCCGACGCCAGCGGTGAAGATGCCGTCGACCACGCCGCGATCGAGCGCGGAGGGGACTTCCGGCGCGCTCATAGTGATCGAGGTGCCGCCGAAACGGCGGACGAATTCGCCCTGCTCGGGCTGCGCCACCCGCAGCTTCAGCCCTTTGATGTCCTCGAGCGAGGTGAGCTTCTTGCGCCCCCACATGAACTGCAGCGGATAGGTGTAGGAGGCGAGCACGGTCGCACCCTTTTGCGCGAACGTCTTTTCGATATACGGCTTGAGCACCGCGTCGGCCTTGGTGAAGTCGTCGTAGGACTGGATCAACATCGGCAGGCGCATGATGCCGGAGACCGGCACATTGCCGGAGTTGAACAAATCATCACCGATCTGCACGACGTTCTCGCCCACAGCCTGCGTGATGTTGCTGGCATTGATCTGCAGTGTGCCGGCCAGATGCAATCGTACCTTCAGCGCGCCGTTCGTCGCCTTTTCAATCTCCTCGGTGAAAAGCTTGGCGCCGCGCGAGGTCGCGAAATTCGGCGCCGATTGGTGCATGTAGAAATTCCACTCCTCGGCGGAAGCCTGGCCGGTGAGCGCCACCGAGAGTGGGAGGAGGACAGAAAGAACGGCGGCGGCCGCCGCCCGCAAGGCTCGCAAGAGCATGGCGTTTCCCCGTGTGCAGACTGCGTTATTTTTCTTGTGAAGATGATGGTCTTGCGTGGCGAAGCTTGTCAACGCGCGGGCCCTGCGCGGGCTGCGCAGAGCTCCCATCTGCGAATGGGCGCTGCCCACTGGTGGAGCAGGGAGGCGGCGTCTCATGGCATGAGCTTCGTGTGTCGCTAAGGAGTTAAGCAGACGCCGGAGAATCTACTGTTGGCGTTCTCGGTGGCTATGAGCCACCGCCGGGGCGCTAGATCAATCTCAACCCTTTGAGACTCGCATGCCCTTCCTTGCCGACGATGAGATGGTCGTGCACGGCGATGCCGAGCGGCTTGGCGATATCGACGATCGACTTGGTCATGCTGATGTCGGCGGCCGAAGGCGTCGGATCGCCGGAGGGATGATTGTGCACCAGGATGAGCGCGGTGGCGGATAGTTCGAGCGCGCGCTTGACCACCTCGCGCGGATAGACGGGCGTGTGGTCGACAGTGCCGATCTGCTGCACCTCGTCAGCGATGAGCTGGTTGCGCTTGTCGAGGAACAGGATGCGGAACTGCTCCTTTTCGGCGAATGCCTGCGCGGTGCGGCAATAGTCGATCACCGACGACCATGAGGAGAGCACGCGCCGGCCCTTGATCTGCGCCTTGGCGATGCGGCCCGCGGCCGCATGCACGACCTTAAGCTCGGTGATCACCGCATCGCCGATGCCCTCGATCCGCTTGAGTCGCGCCTCCGGCGCCGCCAGAACTTCGGCGAAGGAGCCGAACGCGGCGATGAGCGCCTTCGCCAGCGGCTTCACGTCGCTTCTTGGGATCGCGCGAAACAGAATGAGCTCGAGCAGCTCGTAATCGCTCACCGCCTCGCTGCCGGCTGCGCGGAAGCGCGCCCGCAGCCGCTCGCGGTGGCCGTGGTAATGCGGCAGCGTCTGCAGCGCCTGCGCATCGCCGTGCAGCGCGAGCGGCACCGCGCTCACGTCCGAAAACTGGCCTGCAGGTCGCGTCCGCATCACTCCTCCACGCACTCTGCCATCAGGTTCTCATTTTGTTCCAGCGATGTCGAGACCCCCGCAAGCCCTCATTTTCTGCGCTAAAGATGAGGGATGCACCGCATCAACCGCCGGGCGCTCATGGCCGCCTCGTTGCTCGGCTTGCCGGCCATGGCCATTCAGCCGCTTCTTGCCTCCGGCAGCGAGGCAGAGGTCCAGCGCGCCTTGGCCGCGCTCGAACAGAAGCATGGCGGCCGCCTCGGGGTGGCGATCTTCGACACCGCGACGACAGCACTGATCGAGCACCGGGGAGACGAGCAATTCCCGCTCTGCAGCACCTTCAAGCTGCTCGCGGTCGCTTATGTGCTCTCGCGGGTTGACCGCAAGCTAGACAGTCTTCACCGCCGTATCACCTACGAAAAGGAAGAATTGGTCCCCTATTCCCCGGTGACCAGGATGCATACGGGTGAGGGGATGACGCTTGGCGCGCTCTGCGAAGCCGCGCTCACTGTCAGCGACAACACGGCGGCCAATCTGCTGCTCGACAGCTACGGAGGCCCGGCCGGGCTCACGGCGCATCTGCATTCGCTCGGCGACAATGTCACGCGTCTCGATCGTCGCGAGCCGGATCTCAATGAAGCGCAGCCTTATGACACGCGCGACACCACGACGCCGCTGGCGATGCTCGAAACGGTGCGCAAGATCGTTCTCGGCGATGCATTGTCACCGGCCTCGCGCGAGCGGCTCATTGCCTGGCTTGTCGCCGGCAAGACCGGCCTCAAGCGGCTGCGCGCTGGCGTGCCGCCCGGCTCGCGCGTTGCCGACAAGACCGGCAGCGGCGGAAACAATGCAGCGAACGACATCGCGGTGATCTGGCCGCCGCAACGCGCGCCGGTGGTCGTCACGGTTTATGACGTCGGATCGAACGCGACGGAAGCCGAGCTCAGCGCGGTATTCGCGGAGATCGGCCGGCTCGCGACCGCGAGCTAAGCGACCTTATACGGCGGCTTGTCGAGGCCTTTGGGCGACAGCGTGAAGATCTCGACGCCGTCCGAGGTCACGCCGACGGTGTGCTCGAACTGTGCCGAGAGCGAGCGGTCGCGGGTGACGGCGGTCCAGCCGTCGGAAAGCACCTTCACATGTGGGCGGCCGAGATTGATCATCGGCTCCACGGTAAAGAACATGCCGGGCTTGAGCACGATGCCCTCGCCGGGCCGGCCGATATGCACGATGTTCGGCTCGTCGTGGAACAGGCGGCCGAGCCCATGGCCGCAGAAGTCGCGCACGACGCTCATGTGCTGCGCCTCGACAAAGGTCTGGATCGCGGCGCCGATGTCGCCGGTGGTGGCGTTGGGACGGATCGCGGACACGCCGCGCATCATCGCCTCATAGGTGACCTCGATCAGCCGCTCGGCGCGGCGCGGAATGGCGCCGATCGCATACATGCGGCTCGAGTCGCCATGCCAGCCGTCGAGGATCAGCGTCACGTCGATATTGACGATGTCGCCTTCCTTGAGCGGCTTGTCGCCAGGAATGCCGTGGCAAACCACATGATTGAGTGAGGTGCAGGTCGATTTCTTGTAGCCGCGATACATCAGCGTCGCCGGCAGCGCGCCGTGATCGAGCGCGAATTCGTGCACCAGGCGATCGATCTTGTCGGTGACGACGCCGGGTTTCACCTCGTCGACCAGCATGTCGAGGCAGCGCGCGACGAGCGCGCCGGCCCGCCGCATGCCTTCGAAGCCGGCGGCGCCGTGAATTTTGATCTGCCCGGTCTTGCGCAGCGGCGCAACGGCCGCATCAATGTAGGTCATCAAGGGAATTCACGAGAATTTGGCGGTAAAAGTCGCGTTTCATTGGTCAATGTAAGCGCTGCGCTGTCCTGCGCAAGCATTAAGCCGATGCGCCAGATTAATCCTCGATCGGAACCGGCCTCTTTATGTCGATGCCCTCGCGCGTTATGGCGCAGGTCCAGGCGAAGGCCTCGACGCCGCGGGCGCGAGCGCGATCGAAGGCCTGCGCATAGGCGGTATCGATGTCGCGCGCGAGCGCAAAAGTCTGTGCCGAGCCGATCTGGATGACGAACAGCATCACGGCGCGGGCGCCCATCTCTACGACGTCGCCGAGCTCCGCAAGGTGTTTCGCGCCGCGATCGGTGACGCAATCGGGAAACTCGGCGAGTCCCTTCTGCCGCATCAGATGCACGTTCTTGATCTCGAGATAACAGGGCGGCCGCCCCGGCGCGTTCAGGAGGAAATCGATGCGCGAAGCTTTGCCGTATTTCACCTCGCGCCGCGCCGGCTCGTAACCGGCCAGGTCGCCGATGACATTGTCGCGGAGCGCTTCAGCAATCAGTGCATTCGGATGGCCGGTGTTGACGCCGACGAGCTCGGTGCCGCCGCCGAAATCTGCCTCGACCAGTTCCCAGCTATAAGGCAGCTTGCGTTTCGTATTCTCCGACTTCGAGAGCCACACGCGCGACCCGGGCGCGGCAAGGCCGGTCATCGCTCCCGGATTGGCCACATGTGCGGTGATCTCTTCGCCCGAGAGCAGCACGACATCGGCGAGGAAACGCTTGTAGCGGCGGACAAGCGTTGCCGGGAGGAGTGGTGTGGGAAAGCGCATTCAATTCCAATCTAGCCGAAGCCTTTCCACCGTCATGCGCGGGCTTGACCCGCGCATCCATCCCTTTGCGAAGATTTATTTCCAGCTTGATGGATGGCACCGGAAGTCGGACTTGTCCGACTTCCGCATCTGGTTGGAGACCGCAAGTCGGATATATCCGACTTGCGGGTGTCAAGCCCGGCCGTGACGGCGTCAAACGTCTTGCTCAATTCACTACGCGATCTTGCCGCCGAGCTCATCGTCGATATGCGCGCGCACGATCTCGTCGAACGAGGCTTCGGCCTTGAAGCCGAGCGCGGCGGCGCGCTTGGCATCGAGCCGCTCGGACCAGCCGGAGACGATGCGCATGATTAGCGGATCGGGCTCGTGGCGGATGCGCGCCGCGACCTTGTCGCCAGCGATTCGTCGCAGCGCCTCGATCTGCTCGGCGACGGTGCAGCAGACGCCGGGCATGGCGAGGTTGATGCGTGGGCCGAGCTGCTCGCGGGTGAGCCCAGCGGCGTGGATGAGGAAGCCGACCGCGGCGCGCGGACTTGCATGGGTATGGCGCACGGTGTCGGCGACCGGCAGCACGGCTTCCTGGCCTGCGAGCGGCTCGCGGATGATGCCGGAGAAGAAACCAGACGCGGCCTTGTTCGGCTTGCCCGGACGCACGCAGATCGTCGGCAGGCGGATGCCGACGCCGTCGAGGAAGTCGCGGCGGTTGTAATCGGCGAGCAGCAGCTCGCACATTGCCTTCTGTGTGCCGTAGGAAGTGAGCGGCGTCAGGTGGAAGTCATCGGGGATCGCATAGGGAAATGGCGCACCGTAGACCGCGATCGAGGAGGTGAACACGACCTTGGGCCGGTAGGCCGCCTTTCGGATGGCTTCGAGCAGCAGGCGAGCGCCGTCGAGATTGACGCGATAGCCTTTGTCGAAATCGATCTCGGCCTCGCCGGAGACGACGCCGGCGAGATGGAAGATGACGTCGGGCTTCGACGCGATCAGCTTCTCGGCGATGCCCACCGCCGGCAGGTCGTCGGCGCTTGCTTCCACGGCACCGGTGAAGCCCCCCGGTTTCTGCGGCGCCACGATGTCGGTCAGCGTGAACTTGTCGATCGGCTTGCCGTTGAGCTTGCCTTCGCGGGCGAGCCGCTCGGTGAGCTTGCGGCCGATCATGCCAGCCGCGCCGGTGATGAGGATGTGCATGATTTGGCTCCGCTTGATTATTTGGCCGGCTCGAACCGGTCGACTTTCCAGAGATCGGGAAACAATTTGAACCAGGTCAGCGCCACCAGCACCGAGCCGAGCCCGCCAATGAACACCGCGGGCACGGTGCCGATCAAGGCGGCGAGCGCGCCGGATTCGAACTCGCCGAGCGTATTCGAGGTACCGACGAACAGATAGTTGATGGCGCTGACGCGGCCGCGCATCGGGTCGGGCGTCTCGATTTGCACCAGGGAGAAGCGTAGCACGACGCTGACGGCGTCGGAGGCGCCGAGGATCGCCAGCGCCACGAGCGACAGCGGGAAGTATGTCGACAATCCGAACACCATGGTGGCGCAGCCGAACAGTCCGACCACGGTGAACATCGCCGGGCCCACGTGCCGCTCGATTGGATGCCGCGAGAGCACGATGGTGATGAGAAGTGCCCCGATGGCCGGCGCCGAGCGCAGCATGCCGAGCCCGCTCGGCCCCACGGCGAGGATATCGCGCGCATAGACCGGCAACAGCGCGGTGGCGCCGCCAAGCAGGATGACGAAGAGGTCGAGCAGGATGACGCCGAGGAGCCGCGAGCGCCCGCGCACGAAACTCCAGCCGGCGAGGACGGAGGCGAAGGTCGGCGGATTGGGCAGCGCCGGCGGCCGCGCGACGCGCACGCAGGTCACGAGCGCGATCGCGAGCGCAAAGAAGCCGAGACAGAGCGCGCAGACTAGCGTCGGGCTCAGCGCATAGAGCAGGCCGCCGAGCGCGGGCCCGCAGATCACCGAGGTCTGGTTGGCCGAGGTCCAGGCCGCGACCGCGCGCGGGATCAGCAGCTCCGGCACCACCGTCGGCACGATCACGTGGGCGGTCGGCACCTCGAAGCTGCGCGCACAGCCGATCAGGAACACGGCGACGAACAGGAGGTCGCGGGTCAAGGTGTCGCGCGTCAGCCCGTAAAGGACAGTCAGCGCCGCGAGAAAATGCACGCCCTGCGCGATGCGCACGATCAGCCGGCGGTCATAGCGGTCGGCAGCGTGCCCGATCAGCAAGGTGAGCACCACCGCAGGGACGAACTGGATCAGCCCGACCAGGCCGAGATCGAAAGCACTGCCGGTGATCTCATAGATCTTCCAGCCGACGACCAGCGCCAGCATCTGGTAGCCCATCGTCGAGGCGACGCGGGACAGCCACAGCAGGATGAAGGGCCGCTGCTTCAGGAGCCGCGGCGATGGTGCGCTCACCGAAGCCGTCATTGATCAGAGCGCCAGGCCTCCGTCGACGAGATGCGGCTGCCCGGTGATGTAGCTTGCTTCGTCGCTGGCGAGGAACAGGGCCAGCGCCGCGACTTCCTCGGCGGTGCCGAGGCGTTGCATCGGCTGGCGCGCGACGAAGGCCTCGCGCACCTCCTTCAGCGACTTGCCGGTCTGCTTCGACACCGCCTTGATGCGCTCGTCGAGCGATGGCGAGACGATGGTGCCCGGACAGATGGCGTTGCAGCGAACGCCCTTGGTGATGGTGTCGGCGGCGACCGCCTTGGTGAGGCCGATCACCGCGGCTTTGGTGGCGCCATAGACGTAACGGTTGGGCAGACCTTTGATCGAGGAGACGCCCGAGGACATATTGATGATCGAGCCTTTGCCCTTCTTCAGCATCGCCGGCAGGAAGGCCTTTATGGTGCGATGCATGGATTTGACGTTGACGTCGAAGGAGAAATCCCAGTCCTCGTCGGAGCAGTCGAAGATCGAGCCCTGATGCACGAAGCCAGCGATATTGGCGAGCACGTCGAGGGAGCCGAATTGCTTGTTCACCGCCTTGGCCAGTGCCTCGACGTCCTTGGTCGAGCGCACGTCGAGCGTGGCCTTCTTCGCGGCTTTGAGGCCGGCGAGCTTCTTCTCATCGAGGTCGGTGGCGATCACTTTGGCGCCTTCGGCGATGAAGGCCTCGGCGATCGCGCGGCCGATGCCTTGTCCTGCCGCCGTGACCAACGCCACCTTGCCCTTCAAACGTCCGGCCATGTCTCACTCCCTAATGTTTTGTCGATCCGGTAAGGCGCTTGACCATGTGCACCAGCCGGCGATCCGATAATTGCTCGACGCTTTCGCGCACATATCCGGTGCGCTCATACCATGCAATGTTGCCGGTGAGCGGTTCTCCGGTATAGAGGCGCAGGGTGTTCAGGCCGAGCTCGGCCGCGCGCGCTTCGGCGGCGGCGAGGAGCCGCTTGCCGACGCCGCGGCCCTGCGCGACAGGCGCCGTGGCGACGCTCCAGACCAACAGATCGTCGACGCGCGGGCGCAGCACGAGAACGCCGTCGAGACCGCGAGCGTCCTCGCTCAGCCAGATTTCGTAGTCGTTGAGGATGGCCGCGTAGTCGCAAAGGAGTGGCAGCGGCTCGACACCGAGCAGTGGCCGGTTCGGCGCATAGGCCGCATGCTGCAGGGCGGTGATCGCGGTGACGTCGGACGCGGCCGCGCGGCGCAGGTTCACGGCGGCGCTCCATTGAGGCTGCCGAGGCTGACTTTCTGCCGCCCGTCGGCGTCGAAGTTCTCCGGCGCGAGCCAGCGCTCGAAATTCGCCTTGCGCGCGGGCCACTCGCTGTCGAGCATGGAGAAATAGGTGGTATCGCGGCTTCTCCCTTTGGGGATCATGTGCGAGCGCAGCAGGCCCTCATAGACGAAGCCGTAGCGTAACGCTGCGCGCCGTGACGGCGCGTTGAGCGAATCGCATTTCCATTCGTAGCGGCGGTAGCCAAGCGTCTCGAAAGCGTAGCGCGCGAGCAGATACTGCGCCTCGGTGCCGAGCCGCGTGCGCTGCAAGGCCGGCGAATAGACGACATGGCCCACCTCGATGACGCGTGCCGCGGGTCGGATCTCCATCAATGTGAAGATGCCGACCGCGCGTCCTGAGGGCTCGATGATCGCATAGGAGTAAGGATCCTCGAGCGGGATGCGGCTTTCGACCCATTTGGCGAATGCGGCGCCGTCGGTGAACGGGCCGTATTGTCCCATATAGGTCCACATCGCATCATGCCCGCGCACGGCTTGCCACAAATCCGCAGCATGTGCTGGCGACAGCCGCTCCACGCGGCCGTAGCGGCCTTGCAGCGTCACCGGGCCCGGCCGGTGTGCCGGCGTGGTGTCGATCTTCGGTCCGACGGGCTGGCCGGTCTGTGGATGCGGCTCCGAGAGCGTGGTCACGAGAGCCCGCGCTTCTTCATGTCGTCGTGGAAGAGCTTGTTGAGCTCGGCATTGGGCATGGTGCCCTCGAAGCCTTTGAACGTGCCGTCCTGCATGATCTCGCGGGCAACGCGCGTCACCGCGGTCCAGGCGACGCGCGCGAGCGTGCCGCCGACGCTGATGCGGCGCACACCCATGGCGGCAAGATCAGCGACGCTGAACTGCGTTGCGCTGACCATCAGGAAATTCACCGGCTTCGGCGCGACCGCTTTGACCACGGCTTCGATCTGCTCGCGGGTCTTGATGCCGGGCGCATAGAGACAGTCGGCGCCCGCGTCGGCAAACGCCTTGAGCCGGCGGATAGTCTCGTCGAGATCGGGGCGGTTGCGAATGAAGCCTTCGCTGCGCGCCGTGAACAGCACATGCCCGCCGGCCTTGTCGATCGCCGCGCGCGCGGCTTTGACCCGCGCCAGCGCCAGATCGAAATCGTAGAGCGGAACGTTCGGGTCCATCGTCGAGTCTTCGATCGACAGACCCGCGACACCGGTCGCGACGCAGAGCTGCACGCTCTCGGCGACGCCCTCCGGCGCATCGGCATAGCCGCCCTCGAAATCGGCATTGATTGGGACGTCGGTGGCGTCACAGAGCTCGGCGAGATGCGCGAGCATCATCTCGCGGCTCATGGTGCCGTCGGGCAGACCTTGCGTGAAGGCGAAGCCGGCGCTGGTTGAGGCCAATGCCTTGAAGCCCAGGCTCTGCAGATAGCGCGCGGTGCCGACATCCCACGGATTTGGGATGACGAAGCAGCCGCTGGCATGCAGCTGACGATAGGCACGGCACTTGTCGATGACGGACGGCATGGGTTTTCTCCCGGCGGCGGAGAAAACTAGCGGCTTCTTGTGCCGCAAGCCATCCATCGGCTACGCAACGATCAAGGGCGCTGCCATGCGTCCAAAGAAGAGCGGGGGATGCCGTGGATTGTGTCGACTTCGATGCTCTGGAAGCGCAGGCACGGGCAAAGCTGCCGCCGGCGTCTTATGCCTTCGCGGCAACCGGCGCCGATGACGAGATCTCCACCCGCGAGAACGCCGAGGCGTGGCGGGCGCTGCGATTGCGTCCGCGCATGCTGCGAGACATCAGCAAAATTGATACGAGCGTCGAGGTGCTTGGCGCGCGCCTTCCAGCGCCGATCATTGTTGGGCCGACCGGCCGGCATAAGCTGTTTCACCCCGAAGGCGAGTGCGCCACCGCGCGCGGCGCGGCGGCCGCGAACACGGTGTTCACGCTGCCGACCCATGCCAACCGCCTCATCGAGGACGTGGCAGCCGAACGTCGCGCGGCGCCGCAATGGTTTCAGCTCTATATGTGGCCGAACCGCGCGGAGATCGAAGCCTTCATCGATCGGATCGCCGCGGCGGGTTTTCGCGCGCTGATCCTCACGGTGGATTCGCCGGTGTTCGGCTGGAGCCCGCGGTCCTCGCGTCTGCCGCACGAGCCGGATCCGGAGATCCGCAACATCAACGTGCCCAACGCGCCGATCGCGCGCACCGCTTACGATGCGGCGTTCAAGGGGAAGGTGATGTTCCCGGTCACCTGGCGCGAGCTCGAATGGCTGGTCAAGCGCGCGCCGATGCCGGTGATGGTGAAGGGCGTGCTGCGCGGCGACGATGCGAAACGCTGTCTCGAGCTTGGCGCTAAGGGCGTGATCGTCTCCAATCACGGCGGCCGCCATCTCGATACCACGGTGACGACGATGGCCGCATTGCGCGACGTCGTTGCCGGCGTGGCGGGCCAGGGGGAGATCTATGTCGACGGCGGCATCCGCCGCGGCACCGACATCCTCAAGGCGCTGGCGCTCGGCGCGCGCGCCGTGCTGATCGGGCGGCCGATCCTGTGGGCGCTGTCGGTCAACGGCGCGCAGGGCGTGAGCGCGGTGCTCGAGCATCTGCGCACCGAGCTCATTCGCGCGATGGCGCTGTCGGGAACGCCGACGCTCGCGGATGCGACGCCGGATTTGATCGCCAGCTAGTGGTTGTCGCGCGGGATGCCCTTGGTCTGCACGATGCGCTGATATTTGACCGCGGGCTTGAGCACCATGCCGTCCTCGAGCTGCTCGACCATGCCGCGCTGGATCTCCTGCCACGGCGTCTGGCTCGCGGGATATTTGTAGCCGCCGCGCTTCTGCAGCGCCGCGCGGCGCTCGCCGAGTTCGGCCTTGCTGATCAGGATATTCGCTGTGCCTTTGTTGAGGTCGATGCGCACGCGGTCGCCGGTCTTGAGCAGCGCCAGCCCGCCACCGGCCGCAGCTTCCGGTGAGGCGTTGAGGATCGACGGCGAGCCCGACGTGCCGGACTGGCGGCCGTCGCCGATGCACGGCAGCGAGGTGATGCCCTGTTTGATCAGCGCCGCCGGCGGCTGCATGTTCACCACCTCGCAGCTTCCCGGATAGCCGATCGGCCCGGCGCCGCGGATGAAGAGGAGCGTGCGCGCGTCGATCTTCAGCGACGGATCGTCGATGCGGTGGTGATAATCCTCCGGTCCGTCGAACACGACGGCACGGCCCTCGAAAGCGTTCAGGTCCTTCGGGTCGGAGAGGAAACGGGCGCGGAAATCCTCGGAGATCACGCTCGTTTTCATGATCGCCGAGTCGAACAAATTGCCGCGCAGCACCTTGAAGCCGGCCTTCTTCTTCATCGGCCGCTTGTGCGACCAGATGACGTCACGGTCGCCGACCTTGGCGCGCTTGACGTTCTCGCCCATGGTTTTGCCGTTGACGGTGATGGCGTCGGCGCGAATGAGCTTGGCCGCCAGCAGCTCGTTCATTACCGCCGGCAGGCCGCCGGCGCGGAAATATTCCTCGCCGAGATATTTGCCGGCGGGCTGCATGTTGACGAGCAGCGGCACGTCGTAGCCGACCTTCTCCCAGTCATCGATGTCGAGCGGCACCCCGATATGCTTGGCGATGGCGTTGATGTGGATCGGCGCATTGGTCGAGCCGCCGATCGCCGAGCAGGCCATGATCGTGTTCTCGAACGCCTTGCGGGTGAGAATGTCGGAGGGCTTGAGGTCCTCGTGCACGATCTCGACCGCGCGCACGCCGGTCTCGTAGGCCATCTGCCCGCGCTCGCGATAGGGCGCAGGGATCGCCGCCGAGCCGGGCAGCGTCATGCCGAGCGCTTCGGCGAGCGCGTTCATGGTCGAGGCCGTGCCCATGGTGTTGCAATGTCCCGCCGATGGCGCGGACGCCGCAGCGATTTCGACGAACTCGTTATTGTCGATGCGGCCGGCCGCGAGCTCTTCGCGCGCCTTCCAGACCGCCATGCCGGAGCCGCAGCGCTCGCCCTTCCACCAGCCATTCAGCATCGGCCCGCCGCAGAGCACGATCGCGGGGATGTTCACGGTCGCCGCCGCCATGATGCAGGCGGGCGTGGTCTTGTCGCAGCCTGTCATCAGCACGACGCCGTCGAGCGGGTAGCCATAGAGCACTTCGACGAGGCCGAGATAGGCGAGGTTACGATCGAGCGCTGCGGTCGGCCGCTTCCCGGTTTCCTGGATCGGATGCACCGGAAATTCGAAGGCGATGCCGCCGGCGGAGCGGATGCCTTCGCGCACGCGATGCGCCAGTTCCAGGTGATGCCGATTGCAGGGCGAGAGGTCGGAGCCGGTCTGGGCGATGCCGATGATCGGCTTGCCGGAGCGCAGCTCGGCGCTGGTGAGGCCGAAATTGAGGTAGCGCTCGAGATAGAGCGCGGTCATGCCCGGGTTTTCGGGATTGTCGAACCAGAGCTGCGAGCGCAGGCTTTTGCCCTTGGGGTGCGGCGTCTTCCCGTTGTTCTTGTTCTCGCTCTTCTTGGCCATGCTCGTGTCCTCTCGAGAAAACTGCGCAATTGCCGCGGAGAATGCGCTGAATGCCGCCGAAAATGCAATCCGACTGCGCGCGGCGCAGCGCAGCGTTACACCAATTTGTGAGCGCTCCACTGCGGATTGAATATCCGGGCACGGTGTTCATCGCAGTGACGGTGGAGGAGCCCATGACCGCGCATTTCGGCAAGACACTCATCATCGCGCTCGCACTTGCGGTGCTGGCCGCGTCGCCCGTCGATGCCAAGGCGCGCAAGCATCACAAGCATATGGCCGGCGCGCCGGCTGCCAAGGCGACGGCCAACTGCCGCGGCGGCAACCTCTATCCCTGCGGTCCGATCATCTGGAACGACATCTATTTCGGAACCGATCCGGACCCGTTCATCCGCGCGCAATTGTGGCGGGACTTCAACGCCAAGTTCGGCGGCGGTGAGAACTAACCCTCCGTTCCCATTTGATTTTCCCAGCCCGATCGGGTGAACTGCCGGCCGGCCGACAAGGCCCAAGCAGTAAGTCCAAGACCGTGCGGGGGAATGCCATGCTCAAGACCATCGCCGCCTTCGATCGCATCGGCGAGGAGAACGCCTTTGCCGTGCTGGCGCGGGCCAATGCGCTCGCCGCGCAGGGCCGCGACATCATCAATCTCGGCATCGGCCAGCCGGACTTCCGCACGCCGGACTTCATCGTCGAGGCGGCGATCAAGGCGCTGCGCGACGGGCATCACGGCTATACCGCGGCGAACGGTATCCCAGCGCTGCGCGAGGCGGTGGCCGCCGACCTGCACAAGCGCTTCAAGGTCGAAGTCTCGCCCGACAGCGTGATGATCATGCCCGGCGGAAAGCCGACCATGTTCATGTCGATCCTGATGTTCGGCGAGCCCGGCGCCGAGATCATGTATCCCAATCCCGGCTTTCCGATCTACCGCTCGATGATCGAGTTCACCGGCGCCAAGCCCATTCCGGTGCCGATCCGCGAGGAGAACGGCTTCGCCTTCTCCGCCGAGGAGACGTTGTCGCTGATCACTCCGAAGACGCGATTGCTCATTGTCAATTCGCCGGCCAATCCGACCGGCGGCGTCACACCGAAGGCCGAGGTTGACAAGCTCGTCGCCGGTCTCGAGAAATGGCCCGACGTCACCGTGATGTCCGACGAGATCTACGACCACATGGTCTATGACGGCGAGATGCATGTGTGTCTGCTCTCGTATCCGTCGATCCGCGACCGACTGATCCTGCTCAACGGCTGGTCGAAGACCTATGCGATGACCGGCTGGCGGCTGGGCTACGCAGTGTGGCCGGGCAAGCTTTATGACTATGCGCGCAAGCTCGCGGTCAATCTGCATTCCTGCGTCAACGCGTCCGCGCAATATGCCGGGCTGGCGGCGCTCAAGGGCCCGCAGGACGAGGTGCACAAGATGGTCGCCGAGTTCGACCGCCGGCGCAAAGTCGTGGTCGATGGCCTGAACAAGCTCCCGGGCGTCTCCTGCGCGACACCGAAGGGCGCGTTCTACGCCTTCCCCAACATCAAGCGCACCGGCTGGAAGGCGAAGGCGCTGGCGTCATCGCTGCTCGAAGACTCCGGCGTCGCCACCATCGGTGGCCCGGATTTCGGCATTCTCGGCGAAGGCTATATGCGCCTGTCCTATGCCAACTCCACCGAGAACATTCTCCGCGCGCTCGATCGCATGCGCGAGTTCCTCACCAACCGCAAGGCGGCGTAAGCACGGCGCCTTTTCCTCGCACGGAGGCTCCATGCGCAAATCGACGACGCTCGGCATTGTGTTGCTGGGCACGTTGCTCGCCGGACCGATGTCGGCTGCCGATGTGCAGCAGCAGGTATCACGGCTGCCCGGGCTGACGTTGCCGCTCGATCCGGCGATCCAGCAGATGTTCGACGGGCGTGCGGCCAAGGGCGGCTCGGTGATCAACCTGTCGCTGGTGCGCGCGCATGCGCCGAAGCTCGCCAAGGCCGCCGAGGTGTCGGCCTTCGCCATCCGTTTCGATACGGTGCTGCCGCGCAAGTTGCTCGAGCTCGCGATCTATCGCACCGCGGAAATCGTCGGTTCCGATTACGAGCTCAACCAGCACACGCCGATGATGAAGATGTGCGGCTATAGCCCCGAGCAGATCGCGCAGGTCGCAAGTTGGAAGACATCCACGTTGTTCGATGAGAAACAGCTCGCGCTGCTCGGGTTCGTGGAGCAGATGGCGAAGGGCGGGGACGTCGACGACGCGGTTTATGCGAGCCTGGCGAAATCGTTCACGCCGCAGGAAATCGTCGAGATCGCCTACACGGTCGGCAACTATTATGGCACTGGCCTGTTCACCAAATCCCTGAAGATCAACGTCGAGACCGACGGCCGGCTCACGGTCGCCGGCAAGTGCTGATCGATCTCAAGCCGGCTGTTGCGGTGGTGGCGCGGGCTTGTCGGCCTCGCGCGGCGGGCGCAGCGGTGAGGCGGGGTGATCGCGTTCCAGGATAATGCGTTGGGCCGCCGCCGGCTTCGGGATCTCGATGCCGTTCTTGGCGAACGCATCCCATAACGCGAGCAGCACATTGCTGCGCACTTCCGCGATGACGCCGCGCGAGGCGCGGATCCAAAATTGCAGCGTGTAATCGATGCCGTTCGAGGCAAAGGCGCTGAGCAGGCAGTTCGGCTTTGGGGCCGTCAGCACGCGATCGACATGCTCCGCCGTCTCGACGGCGATGTCGCGCACGCGGTGCGGGTCGCTGCCATAGGTCGTGGTGAATTTCACTTCCAGGCGGATCAAGTCGCTGGAATACGACCAGTTGACCACGCGCTGGGTGACGAAGTCCTCGTTGGGGATGAGATATTCGCGGCCGTCACGGGTGTCGACCGAGGTGTAGCGCGCACCCATGGTGCCGACCCAGCCGAAATGCTCGCCGACCGAGATCACGTCACCCGGCTTGATCGACTTGTCGGCGAGCAGAATGATGCCGCTGACCAGATTGGACACGATCTTCTGCAGGCCGAAGCCGATGCCGACGCCGACCGCCCCGGAGAACAAGGCCAGCGCCGAGAGATCGATGCCGACCGAGCTGAGCACGATGATGACCGCGAGCGTCATCAGGCCGAGACGCAAGAGCTTGCCGAGCAGCACCTGGATCGAAGGCGTGAGATCGGAGAAGCCGGCGAGCTGGCGGTCGAAGAAATTCGAGGTCGCGGTGGCGACCCACAGCGCGACGAGCAGCAGGGCGGTGGTCTTGAGCAGGAGCAGCGGCGTGACGCGCAGTCCGCCGAGCATGATCCCGGTCGAATCGAGCGCCGTGGTCACCGGGCCGAGCAGGCCGACGATGCTCAGCGCGGCCAGGGTCCAGGCGCACACCGCCACGAGGCGGTTGACGAAATTATTGCGGATCGTGCTGGTGAACAGCAGTACCACGACCCATGCCGTGGCGAGCGCGGCGGCGACGCCGAGCAGATAAGAGCGGCTCGGCCAGGTCGCCGCTTGCATGACGGCGCGAATGAGCGCGTCAATGACGATAAAAATGATGGTCGCCAGATTATCGGCGAGCACGCGAATGAGCAGCCGCAGATAAGCGGGCCAGCCCATGGTGAGCTCGACGATGTCGATCTTCTTGCGGAACAGCGCGGCAAGCCCGATGCCGGTGAGGGCGGAGAGCCCGATGATGAGGAACTGGATCACCAGCCAGATCGAGGTGAGCTCGGCGAAAAGGTCGCGGCCGAGCGCCAGCGCCGCGTTCAAGACCTGCTGAAGATCGTCCATTGGCATCCAGTCCCAGAGTGCCGGCATAAGACGTGATTCGGGGCACCGATAACATCGCCCCTGCGCCGGCATTCCCCGCGCATGCTAAGAGAGCAGGGCAAAATAAGGGGGAAACCATGGTCGATCGCGGGCTTTCCGAGGAGCAGCGCCTGATGCGGCAGTCCTGCCGCGCCTTCGTCGACGAGGTGGTGATCCCGTTTATCCGCAAGGATTGGCAGCGCGAATGGGACATGACGCCCGAAGGCCGGCTGCCGCCGGACATCCTTGAGGGCGCCGAGAAGGTCGGTATCCGCACCCTTGGCGTGCCGGAGGAATTCGGCGGCATCGAGCTCGACCGCGCCAGTGAGGTTTCGACCTTCGCGCTGATCTCCGAGGAGATCGCCCGCGGGGATTCCGGGCTCGCCGACAAGCTGGTGCAGAACTGGAAGGTTGCGGTGCTCTTGCGCAATCTGGCGCCGCGGCATCTGCAGGAAAAATGGTTCAAGCGCCTGCTCGACGATCCGCAGTTCCTGCTCGCGCACTGCCTCACCGAGCCGCGCGGCGCTTCCGATCGCTGGCTGCCTTACAACGTGCCGGAAGCGGCGATGAACACGCGCGCAGTGAGGAAGGACGGCGGCTGGGTGATCAATGGCCGCAAGCAGTTCATCTCCAACGGCTACGACGCCGGGCTTTATGTCGTCTACGCCAACTCCAATCCCAAGGTCGGCATGCTGCAGGGCACCTCCTCGTTCCTGGTGCCGCGCGGCACCAAGGGCCTGACTGTCGCGCGCTGCAACGAGACGCTCGGCTGCCGCTTCATGAACAATGGCGAGCTCGTGTTCGAGGACATGTGGGTGCCCGACGATCATCTGCTTGTCGAGAACGATGCGCTCGGCAAGGCCGGAGTGTATTTCCGTCCCGGCAAGATCATCCAGGCAGCGAAGAATCTCGGCGTCGGCGTGCGCTGCTTCGAGGTCGCCGCCGACTATGTGCAGAACTACGTGCAGGGCGGCCGCATCCTGATCAAGCATCAGGCGGTGGCGCTGCGCCTTGCCGACATGGCGACACGCATCGAGGCGGTGCGCGCACTGCTCGCGCGGGCCTCGCACGCGGTCGACGACAACGATCCCGAGGTCGACACGCTATGCAACATGGCCAAGGTTTACGCCTCGGAGGAAATCCTCAAGGTGGCGCAGCATTGCCTCGAGCTGCACGGCGGCAACGGCGTGATGCTCGATTTCGGCGTGGAGAAGCTGTTTCGCGATGCCGCGATCTTTCTGCACATGGATGCGACCGTCGACATCTCGAAGATGAAGATCGTGAAATCGATGTTCCCGCAGACCGCGGGGAAATATGCCGGGCCGGAGTGACGGCGCGCCTTAGCGCATCAGGGTGAAACGGAAGCCGACCAGCACGATGCCGAGCCCAATCAGCTGCGCGATACTCGGCACCACGCCGAGCGCCAGATAGCCGATGACCAGCGAGAAGCCGGGCACGAGCGCCGGGAAGGTGGCGGTGCGCCCGGCGCCGATGAGCACGATCGCCCGGGCGAACAGATAGATCGGCAGCACACCGGCGACGACGCCTTGCGCCACGATCTGGATCAGGTGCTCCCACAGGCTCATGCGCAGCATTGAATCGAAGCCGTAGAGGACGACATAAGCCGGCGCGAACAGCAGTGCCGAGAGCGCGGTGACGACTGTCGCGGCGCGCGTTCCGGAGACGTGCCAGAGCCGCAGCAGCGTGCCGAACGTCGCCCAGAACATGCCGGCGGCGACGAAGAGAAGGTCGCCGCCGACGCCATTCGGCCCGATCGTGGTCAGCGCCTCGCCGCCGAACACGATGAGGCCGGCGACGATAGCGATCCCACCGATGATGCGGCGTACTGTCAGCGGCTCGCCAAGGATGAGCGTTGCCAGAATCAGGCCGGTCAACGCGGCACAGGCCGGCTGGATGGTGGTGCCGTGGCCGAGCGGCACCAGGATGAAGCCGGTGTAGGCGAGGATCGCCTGTGGCGGTCCCGACAGGATCGTGAGCGCGATGCCGCGGCCCCAGCCGAGACCGCCGAGATTGCCGATCCCGCCGCGCAGGACCAGGGGCAGCATGAGCAGCCCAGTCCACACGTAGCGGTGGACGGCAAGATCGGCCGGCGTGAAGCCCACGCCAACACCGTGCTTGGCGGCGACAAATCCCACGGCCCAACCCAGCGAGGCGCCCATGCCGCAGAGCACGCCGGCCAGCGTAGACGAGGCAAATGACCCGGCGGGCTTGGTCTCCAAAACGATGGCTCGCTATGCGGTGCGTGTGAGGTGACGAGGCGACGGCTGATACTCTAGGATTGATCTCCGGTCCATTTCGGAAACAACAAGCCTCACTTCTCAGGGACGCAACGCTCATGGCGAAGTCGCGTAAAGTCATCATCACCTGTGCCGTCACCGGCTCGATCCACACGCCCTCGATGTCGCCGCATCTGCCGGTGACGTCGCAGGAAATCGCTGATGCCGCGATCGGTGCGGCGGAAGCCGGCGCTGCCATCGTGCATCTGCATGCGCGCAATCCGCAGGACGGCCGCCCGGATCAGTCGCCGGAGGCGTTCGCGCCGTTCCTCAAAGTGATCAAGCAGCGCTCCGGCGTGGTGGTGAACATCACCACCGGCGGCGCGCCGACCATGACCGCGGAGGAGCGTGTGCGCCCGGCGGCAACGTTCAAGCCGGAGGTCGCCTCGCTCAACATGGGCACGATGAATTTCGGGCTCTATCCGATGATCCCGCGCTATAAGGGCAAGTTCAAACACGACTGGGAGGAGCCGTATCTCGAAGGGTCACGCAAGGGCATGTTCAAGAACACCTTCGCCGACATCGAATACATCCTCACCACCTGCGCCGAGAACAACACGCGTTTCGAGATCGAGTGCTACGACATCGGCCACCTCTACACGCTACGCCACTTCCTCGATCGCGGCCTGATCAAGCCGCCGCTGTTCGTGCAGTCGGTGTTCGGCATCCTTGGCGGCATCGGCCCGCATCCGGAAGACATCATGATGATGAAGCGCACAGCGGACCGGTTGCTCGGCGACAACTATCACTGGTCGGTGCTCGGCGCTGGCGCCAATCAGATGCGCGTCGCCGCCATGGCGGCGTCGATGGGCGGCAATGTCCGCGTCGGCATGGAGGATTCTTTATGGATCGGCGCGGGCCAGCTCGCGCAGTCGAACGCGCAACAGGTGACCCGGGTGCGGCAGATCCTTGAGGGCCTCGGGATGGAGATCGCCACGCCGGACGAGGCGCGCGAGATCCTCTCGCTCAAGGGCGGCGACAAGGTGGCGTTCTAGGCGCGCTCAGGCGGCCGCCGAGGCACCAAAAGATTGGCGGTGAAGATCTGCACCGGCTCGCCATTCTGGTTGAAGGTCGTCGAGCGGACTTTGACCAGGCCTTGATCCGGGCGCGACTTTGATGGCCGCACCTCGAGAATTTCGCTCTCGACACGCAGCGTATCGCCCGGACGCACCGGGCGCGGCCATTTGAGCTCCTCGAAGCCGGCGCCAATGATGCCGCCCGCAGGCTTGAGCTCGCCATCGACGAGAAGCCGCATGGTCATCGCCGTGGTGTGCCAGCCGCTCGCCGCAAGCCCACGGAAGATGGTCGCGCGCGCCGCCTCTTCATCAAGGTGGAACGGCTGCGGGTCGAATTCGGCGGCGAAGCTTTTGGCGCGCGCCGCATCGACCACATGCTGCGGCGATCCGAATTTCTGCCCGACCGCGAAGTCCTCGAGATAGTGCGCCGTCACGGAATTTGCTCCTTGAGTGGGGCGGCTGTGCGCCAGGGCCAGCGCGGCGGATCGAACCAAACGCCCGCCGCAATCGCCAGCGCATTGGTCAGCCCGAAAGCGGCAAGTGCCGCGCCGAGCGCGGCAAAGACCAAAGACAGATTGCCAGTGAAGCGAAGTGCCGCATAGCCGCCGATGGCGGCAATCACGAGCCGCAGGAAATTCCCGATCACCGGCCAGACGAGCCGGGCCGCGCCTTGCGAAGCAAAGTAAAGCGCGAGACCGAGGCCAAACATGCCGTAGAGCGGGCCGACGAGGCGCAGATAACGGGTGCCGGCATCGAGCATGCCGGGGTCGTTGCCGAACAGCGTCAGCCAGGCATGTGGGAATGCAGCGGCAAGAAGCCCGATGATTTCAGTGACGGCGAAGGCGATCGCTGCGCCGGTCCAGGCGGTGCGCAGCGCGCGGTCGCGCTGTCCGGCGCCGATCGCGGTTCCAACCATGGCGACCAGCGGGCCGCCGAGGCCGAACACGAGCGGCACCAGCAGATATTCGAGCCGGGAGCCGGTGCCATAGCCGGCGATGGCTGCCGGCCCGAGTTGGCCGACGAGGCCGGTGACGATGGCGATGATGAGATTGGTCTGCAGCGTGACCAGCGCCGCAACCATGCCGACGCGCAAGATGTCGCGAAACAAGGCCCATCGGAGCGGCAGGCCCGCGAGGGATAGACGCACCAGGCTGCGCCGCGAACGCAGATAGAGCACAAAGGCGATACTACCGACGGCGTAGTAAGCAACGACAGCGACGGCGCCGCCGATAACGCCGAGGCGCGGGAAAGGGCCCCAGCCGAAGATCAGGAAAGGCGAGAGCGGAATGAGGATAAGGGCGCCGATGCAGGTGATCGCTGCAGGCACGGCCATGTTGCCGGTGCCGCGGATGACATTGGCGAGGGAGTTGAACATCCAGACGAGGATCGCGGCCGCGAACACGACATTGGAATAAGCCAGCGCGGCGGCAAGCGAGGCCCCTTCACCGCCCATGAGGCGATAGAGCCTGGAGCCGCCGCCGAGGAGCGCCAGCGTGAAGACGAGGCCGAAAATGACGCCGACAACGAGGGCGTGCAGTGCCAGTGCATTGGCGTCGTCGCGGCGCCCGCTGCCAAGTGCCCGTGCGATGGCCGACGAAATGCCGCCGCCCATTGCGCCAGCCGACATCATTTGCATCAGCATGACTGCGGGAAACACCAGGCTGACGCCGGCGAGTGCATCGGTGCCCAGCATGCCGATGAAATAGGTCTCGATCAGCCCGACCGAGGCCTGCACGACCATCACCAGCACGTTCGGTGCGGCGAGGCGGATCAGTGTCGGGGCAATCGGCGCCTCCAGCAGCGTCCTGGTGCGTGGATCGAGCCGCGGCGGCGCATGAGGGATTTGCTGCATCGGGCACCTTGCAATTAGGAGTATATGCTCCTAATATTAGGAGTAGATACACCTATGTCAAGGAACTCAGCGGCCGTGTCCGCCGAACCAGAAAGACCCCCGGAGATCTGCACCTGCCTCGCGGTCCGCCAGGCGGCGCGGCATGTCACGCAGTTTTACGACCAGCAGTTGGCTCCAATCGGGTTGCGCACCACGCAATATTCGATCTTGGCTAAGCTCAACCGGCTCGGACCAATGAGCGTCAATGCGCTGGCCGACGCCATGGTCATGGACCGCACCACACTGGGCCGCAATATCAAGCCGCTGCAGCGGCTGAAACTGGTAGCCGTGCGGCGCGGCCGTGAGGATGCGCGCGTGAAGGAGGTGCATCTCACCGACTCAGGCAGCGAGCGTTTCCGCAGGGCTGAGAAGCTGTGGGCGGGGGCGCAGCAGCAATTCGATCATGCGTTCGGTGCCGGCAACAGCTCTGATCTGCGCGCACTGATGCGAACGATCACCGCAGTGGACTTCACCTCCGCCGAACCGCACACCCAAGTGTGAACCGCACGAATAAAGAGGAGGTCAGCCATGCCGCTCGCCAAGATCCATGTCGTGGAAGGCCGCTACGACGAGGCGCGTCTGAGTAGCGTGTCCGCCGCGGTCCAGGAGGCGCTCCGGGCCGTTCTCAAGGTCCCTGCGGATGACTTCTTTCAGATCATCCACGTGCTTCCAAGAAGCCGATTCCTCCATACGCCGTCATTTCTGGGCCTGACCTATTCCGACGATCTCATTGTTCTCGAGATCACATTCATCGCCGGACGTCTGAAGGAAACGCGTCTCGCGTTGCTGAAGGAATTGAACGAGCGCGTGGTCGCCAGCGCCGGCATTTCGCCGGACGATCTGATGATCGAGCTTTACGAGCTTCCAGGCGAGAACATCTCCTTTGGACGCGGAGAGGCCCAGCGCGCCTTCATTTCGCAAAGCGTGTGAGGCCTAAGGCGCATTTCCCGTTGCGCCACTCGTCGCAAATCCGTCCTATAGCGGTTGGAGATTCGACCGCGTATGGACGCCCTCGACGCCATCAGCCTTGCGATCCTGCTCGGCAGCCTGCTCATCCTCGCCGGTATCCTGTCGAGCATGATCGCGCTGCGCTTTGGCGCGCCACTGCTGCTGGTCTTCCTCCTCGTCGGCATGCTCGCCGGCGAGGGCGGGCCCGGCGGCATCCACTTCGACGACGTGCGCACGACCTACACGGTCGGCTCGGTGGCGTTGGCGCTGATCCTGTTCGATGGCGGGTTGCGCACGCGCCTGCAAAGCTTCCGCAGCGTGCTGGCGCCCGCCGGCATGCTGGCGACCGTCGGTGTCGTCGTCACTGCGATCCTCACAACGCCAATCGCAAAGCTGGTGCTCGATATCGGCTGGCTCGAGGCATTGCTGGTCGGCTCGGTGATCGCCTCGACCGATGCTGCAGCGGTGTTCCTTTTGATCCATTCGCGCGGCCTGCATCTGCGCCCGCGTGTCGGCGCCACGCTCGAGGTCGAGTCCGGCGCCAACGATCCCTTCGCCATCTTCCTCACGGTGCTGCTGGTGGAGATCCTCACCCGCGGCAACCGCGGTCCCTCCGATCTTGCGTTCGAGCTCGCCCGCGAGGCGGTGCTCGGTGGGCTGATCGGCTATCTCGGCGGGCGCTGCATCGCATTCGTGCTCAACCGGCTGGCGCTGGCGCAGGGCCTGCATGCGCCGTTCGTTGCCGTGGCGGCGCTCGTGGTCTTCGCGGTGACGCAGACGCTGCACGCCTCGGGCTTTTTGGCTGTCTATCTCGCCGGTCTCGTCGTCGGCAATCGGCCGACGCGCGGGCATTCCTCGATCATTGCCTTCCTCGACGCCATCACCTGGCTGGCGCAGATCGTGATGTTCGTTCTGCTCGGGCTGCTGGCCTGGCCCTACCGACTGCCGAGCACGATCCTACCGGGGTTGGTGGTCGCGATCACGCTGATGTTCATCGCGCGCCCCGCGGCGGTGTTCCTGTGCCTATGGCCGTTCCGCTTCCGCAAATCGGAGAAGCTGTTCATCTCGTGGGTCGGCCTGCGCGGCGCGGTCGGCATTTTTCTGGCCTCGATTCCGCTGCTTGTCGGTCTGCCCAAAGCGTATCTCTATTTCGATGTCGCCTTCGTCGTCGTGCTCGCCTCGTTGCTCGTGCAGGGCTGGACCATCGTCTACGCCGCGCACAAGCTGCACGTGGCGCTGCCGCGGCCCGAGCATCATCCGCGCCGCATCGAGCTCGATCTGCCCGGGCAGCTGGAGCAGGAGCTCGTCGGCTATGCGGTCGGCACCAAGAGCCCGTATCTGCGCCGCGGGCTGCTGCCGTCATGGGCGAAGCCGACGCTGTTCGTGCGCGCGCAGCACATCCTCACGCCGGAAGAAGCGGGCGGCGTGCGCGAAGGCGACTACGTCTACCTGCTGGCGCCGCCGGAGAAGGCCCCGGCGCTTGATCGCTTCTTCGTCAACATGCCGCCTCCGGCACTGCCCGATCCGCGGCTCCTCGGCGATTTCTTCGTGCCCGGCACGGCGACGCTCGGTGCGCTGGCGGAGATCTACGGGCTCACCGTGGCGGCCGATCACGCGCAGACCAGCCTCGCCGACCACTTTGCGCTCGAGCTGCACCATCCGCCGAAACAGGGCGACATTGTCGCGCTCGGACCGATCGCGCTGCTAGCGCATGCAGTCGTCGGCGGCCGCGTGGTGACGGTCGGTCTGCGGCTTGCCGAACCCGACGCCGAGGTCCCGCAGACGCCAATGGCGCGGATCAAGTCCGCGCTGCGGCGCCTGCAGACGCTGTTAGGCTAGTTCAGACCGAGCGGCGCGCCGCAGATGGCATGTGCTGCGCCAGCCACAGGCCAGCATAGAGCAGGCCGATCCAGAGGAGATCGCCGCCGACGGTGTTGCGCAGGAATGGCAGCGCCGCGATGTAGCAATCGGCGAGGCCTTGCGCCGTCAGCGGATAAAGGCCGTCCCAGAGCCAGACGGCGAAGTTGGTGCTGAGGAAGAAAGCGAGCGAGCAGCCGATCATGCTTGCCGCAACGACAGCGGTGCCGGTGAGCCGGCGCGAAAGCATACCGACGACGGCCGGAAGCACGAATGCGGTATAGACCACGAGGGTGACGCCCAAGTGGCCCGGGGCGAGGAAGCGGTCGCTGATCAGCATGGCCGCGAGCGGAACGATCGGCGCCAGCACCGGCCTGCCCAATACGCGCCCGGCAAAGAGCGCGGTCGCCGCGACCGGCATCAGGTTCCAGTCCTGCGGAAAGATCCGCGCGATCGCGCCGAGCGCGACCAGGAAGGCGATGAGCAGCACATCATGCGCAAGGGAGGCGCGGGTATCGGTCGTCATCGGCGTCGATTCCTCAATTCCGGTTCGCCCTGTGCATAGCACGGCCGGGGCTCCTTTTCGAGCGTTCCGAAGGGTGGAAAAAGGCCGCAGATCAGGCGGATTTCCGCTGCTCCCCGGCGGCCCAATCGCCGATGATCGCTTCCAGCGCTGCGAGTCCATCGGTGAGCGCCGCCGGGCCAGGCTGCAGGATCAGCGTCGACTTGATCTCGCGCAGCCAGCCCGTCGCGACCGCGGGCAGTTCGGCAAAGCCCGGCCGGGCGGCGACCTTGCGCGGCACGAATTTCTTGCCGCACCAGGAGCCGATGATGATGTCGGGCGTTGCCGCAATGACGTCCGCGGCGGAGACGATGCGGTCCTTGGCGTTCTTCCGCTGCGACAAGTCGGGAAACACCTCGATACCGCCAGCGATCTCGATCAGCTCCGAGACCCAGCGCAGGCCGGAGATCATCGGCTCGTCCCATTCCTCGAAATAGACGCGCGGCCGGCGCGGCAGGCGCGCGGCGCGTTCGCGCGCGGCGTCGAGCTTGTCGGCAAACGATGCCGCGAGCCTCTCCGCTTTCTCGGTCGCGCCGGTAAGCGCGCCGAGCGTGCGGACCATGTCGAGGATGCCGGCAAGGTCGCGCTGGTTGAAGGCGTGCACGGCGACATTGGCGCGGATCAGCTCGGCGACGATGTCGGCCTGCAGATCGGAAAAGGTCAGCACCAGGTCCGGCGCGAGCGCCAGGATCTTCGGCACGTCGGCGCTGATGAAGGCGGACACGCGCGGCTTTTCGCGCCGCACCTGCGGCGGGCGCACCGCATAGCCGGATACACCGACGATGCGTTTGTCTTCGCCGAGGAGATAAAGCGTCTCGACGGTCTCTTCGGTCAGGCAGACGATGCGTTGGGGAGGGAACATCCGCCTAGTCTAGCAGGTCCACACCGCCGACCGCGACGACCTTGCCGGCATCGACCCGCACCACATGCGTCCCGATCCGCTTCGCTTCCGCGGCGTCGTGGCTGACATACACCATGGGCACGGCCTGATCGCGCAGGCGCTCGAGATAGGGCAGGATTTCCGCCTTGCGTGCGGCATCGAGCGAAGCGAGCGGCTCGTCGAGCAGGAGAAGTTGCGGGCGCATCAGCAGTGCACGGCCGAAAGCGACGCGCTGACGCTCGCCTCCGGAAAGCTTTCCTGGACGGCGGTCGAGCAGGTGTCCGAGATCGAGCAGCGCGATGATGTGCGCGGCCGCGGCCTCATCGTGCGGAAGGCCCTGCATGCGCCTGCCATAGTCGAGATTGCGCGCGACCGAGAAGTGCGGGAACAGCCGCGCGTCCTGGAACACATAGCCGATGCGGCGGCGATGCACCGGCACGTCGACGCGCGCCGCGCTGTCGAACAGCACGACGTCGTCAAGCATAATGCGCCCGCGGTCGGGAGCGATGAGGCCGGCGACCAGGTTGATGATCGTGGTCTTGCCGGCGCCGGATGGGCCGAACAGCACGGTGGCGCCGCTTTCGCCGGCGAATTTGGCGTCGAGCGTGAAATCGCCGAGCCGCTTTTCCACCTCGACCGACAACATCCTACTCACCGTGGAAGCGCATGCCGGCGCGCCGTGCCATCCATTCGGAGGCGATCAGCGCTGCGAGCGCGATGACGACGGCGATGAGCACCAACCGTCCCGCGGCGGCGTCGCCGCCGGGCACCTGCGTGAAGGTGTAGATCGCGGCGGAAATCGTCTGCGTCTCGCCGGGAATATTGGAGACGAAGGTGATGGTGGCGCCGAACTCGCCGAGCGCCTTGGCGAAGCAGAGCACGACGCCAGCAATGAGCCCGGGCAACGCGAGCGGCAGCGTCACCGTGACGAACACCCAGAGGCGATTGGCGCCGAGCGTCGACGCAGCGGCCTCGAGCCGGCGGTCGACGGTCTCGAAGGAGAGCCGCAGCGGCCGCACCAGCAGGGGGAAGCCCATGACGCCGCAGGCGAGCGCGGCCCCGGTCCAGCGGAAGGCGAGCACGATGCCGAGCGTGTCGGCGAGGAACGCACCGATCGGTCCTTTGCGGCCGAAGGCGATGAGCAGCAGATACCCGGTGACGACGGGCGGTAACACCAACGGCAGATGCACGACGCCGTCGAGCAGTCCCTTGCCCCAGAACGACTTGCGCGCCAGCACCCAGGCGACGAGAAGCCCAGCGGGCAGCGCGCCGAGCGTCGCCACGAGCGCAATGCGCAGCGACAGCGCGATCGCGGTCCATTCCTCGGGAGAGAGATCGAACACGGAAGCGTTGCCCGCTCAGGATGCAGGCTTCAAGAACGTGAATCCGTAGCGCTCGAAGATCGCTTTCGCCGTCGCCGACTGCAGGAAATCGAGATAGGGCTTCGCCGCGGAATTGGCGTTCGTGGTGAGCGCCGCCGGATAGACGATCGGCGCGTGCGATTTGTCAGGGAAAACACCGACAATCTTCACGTTGGGCTCGATCTTGGCGTCGGTCTCATAGACGATACCGAGAGGCACCTCGCCACGCCCAACTAAGGCAAGTGCTGCGCGCACATTCTCCGTCATAGCGAGCTTGGGCTCGGCTTTCTGCCAGACCCCGAGCTTCATCAGGGCGCTCTTGGCATAGAGTCCCGCGGGCACCGCGCGGACATCGGCGACGGCGATGCGACCGTCACCAGCGAGCGCCGCGATGTCGAAGTCCGGCCCGATTGGCACCGCGGTGAGCCTCGAATCTTTTGGGGCGATGAGGACGAGCTTGTTGCCGAGAAGATCGATGCGGGTCGGTTCCTGGACGAGCTTGTGCGCCACGCCGTAGTTCATCCAGTCCGTGTCGGCGGAGATGAACACGTCGGCCGGCGCCCCCTGCAGGATCTGCTTGATGAGCGCGGACGAGGCGGCATAACTGACGACGACCTTGGTCCCGGCTTTTTCGATAAACGCCTTGTCGACGTCGTCGAGCGCGTTCTTCAGCGAGGCGGCGGCGAACACGGTGACGGTCTCCTGCGCAAGCAGCGGAGAGGCGGCTGCCGCGAGGACGAGAATGACGAGCGAGAACAGTCGGGCGAACATGCGAATTCCGCGCAGACGCGCGCCTCCACCGGAATGGATTTTGTTGCTGACTTGTCGGAACCGCCGTTCCGTCGCCGCAGCGCGCGCCCGGCGCGCCATGGGTCGGAAGGCAGAGTATCAATTGGCAGGAACTACGCCAAGCGCCGCCGTCACCCTGAGGTGGCCGCGCAGCGGCCCTCGAAGGCGACGGCCCGCGAATCCGTGCCCGTCATCCTTCCCGCCTTCGCTCTTCGAGCTTCGGCGAGGTCTGGATCGGAGTCCCGCCGAAGCGCTTGCGCGTAGGCGGACGAGGCTCGCTTCGCTTGCGCCTCAGGATGACGGCGAGAGTTCGGGGATGTAAAAGACGCCACATGACAGATACTGAGACTATCGAAGGCGAATTCGACTACATCATCGTCGGCGCGGGATCGGCGGGCTGCGTGCTCGCCAATCGCCTCTCGGCGGATGCCCGCAACCGTGTGCTCATCCTCGAGGCCGGCGGACGCGACAACTGGATCTGGTTTCACATCCCGGTCGGCTATCTGTTCGCCATCGGTAATCCGCGCTCGGACTGGTGCTTCAAGACCGAACCCGAGCCGGGCCTCAACGGCCGTAGCCTCAATTATCCGCGCGGCAAGGTGATTGGCGGCTCGTCCGCGATCAACGCGATGATCTACATGCGCGGGCAGGCCGGCGACTACGACCACTGGCGGCAGCTCGGCTTGCCGGGCTGGTCGTGGGACGACGTCCTGCCGATCTTCAAGCAGCACGAAGACCATTTCCTCGGCGCCGGCGAGCACCACGCCGTCGGTGGTGAGTGGCGCATCGAGCATCCGCGCACGCGCTGGGACATCATCGATGCCTGGCGCGAGGCGGCGGCGCAGGCCGGCATCGCACCGATCAACGACTTCAACTGCGGCGACAACGAGGGCTCCTGTTATTTCCACGTCAACCAGCGGCGCGGCCGGCGCTGGTCGGCGGCCCGCGGCTTCCTCAAGCCGGTACTCAATCGGGCGAACCTGCAGCTCGAGACTGGCTGCCTCGCCGAAGGCGTGGACTTCGAGGGTCGGCGCGCGATCGGCGTGCGTTGGCGGCAGAACGGCGTCAGCCGCAGCGCCCGCTGCCGCGGCGAGGTGATCCTCGCCGCCGGCGCGATCGGTTCGCCGCAGCTGATGCTGCTCTCGGGCGTGGGTCCGGCGGAGCAGCTCGCCGAGCTCGGCATCCCGCTCGTCCTCGACAAGCCCGGCGTCGGCGGCAATCTGCAGGATCACTTGCAGCTGCGTCTCATCTATAAGGTCTCCGGCATCAAGACGCTGAACGAGACCTCCGGCTCGCTGGTCAGGCGCGCGCGCATGGCGCTCGACTATGCGCTGTTCCGCCGTGGCCCGTTGACCATGGCGCCCTCGCAGCTCGGCGCCTTCACGCGCTCCGACCCAACGCAGGACCGCGCCAACATCCAATTTCACATCCAGCCGCTGTCGCTCGACAAATTCGGCGATCCGCTGCACCCATTCCCGGCCTTCACCGAAAGCGTGTGCAATCTGCGCCCCACCAGCCGCGGAACGCTGCGGCTCAAGTCCAAGGATCCGGCCGCGGCTCCGGCGATCCGGCCGAATTATCTGTCGACACCAGAAGACCGCCGCGTCGCCGCCGACGCCATTCGCGTCGGCCGTCGCATCGTGGCGCAGCCGGCGCTGCAGAAATATTCTCCGGAGGAATATCTGCCGGGCCCGCAGGTGCGCAGCGACGACGAAGCAGCGCTGGAGAAAGCCGCTGGCGACATCGGCACGACGATCTTCCATCCGGTCGGCACCGCCAAGATGGGCCGCGACGACGAGCCGATGGCGGTGGTCGACCACCGGCTGCGCGTGTTCGGACTCGAGCGGCTGCGCGTGGTGGATGCCTCGGTGATGCCGACGATTACCTCCGGGAACACCAATTCGCCGACCATGATGATCGCCGAAAAGGGCGCGGCGATGATTTTGCAAGACGCCCGGCGGTGATGCGCGTTATCCGGAGAGGCTGGGTACGGCATCTCGGAGCGCTGATCGTGGCGGTCTCGGTCGCTTCTTCGGCACAGGCACAATCCGAGCTCGCGGCGTTGGTCGCGCGCGAGATCAAGGCGGTGCTGCCGGAGAACGGCGCTGGCGGCGCCGCGGTTGCCGTGCGCACCGGGGGGCACACGCAGTTCTTCAACTACGGCTATGCCGAGCTCGCCCACAAACGGCCGATGAACGAGGATGCACTGGTCAACATCGCGTCGGTGCGCAAGGTGTTCGAGGCGACGCTCCTGGCGCAGGCAGTCGAGCGGGGCGAGCTCAAGCTCGATGATCCGGTTGATCGCTATGTCACCGAGCTGAAAGACGGTCACGACATCCGCCGCGTCACCGTCGGTCAGCTGGCGACGCATACGTCGGGGCTGCTGCTGCCGCAGGATCATCCACCCTGGCCGACGCAGGGCTATTCGCTGGCAGAGTTCATCAAGACGCTCAACGATTGGCAGGCCGACGCCGAGCAGCAGCCGGGCAAGCAGCACATGTATACGCACGCCGGTTATGTGCTGCTGCAGTTGGCGCTCGAGCGCGCGCTGAAAGCTCCGATCAAGACGCTGCTTGAGACACGCATCATCAAGCCGCTCGGGCTCACCGCGACGCGGCTCCCGATGCTCGGCGAAGACGGACGCGCCGATCTCCCGCCCGCGCTGCTCAAGCGTGCCGTGCAGGGCTATGACGAGGACGGGCAGCCGGTCGGCGCGCCGGGCGATCAGCAGACCTACTATCATTTCCCGGGCACCGGACAGATGTATTCCTCGGCGCGCGATCTCGCGCGCTTTGCCGCCGCGCAGCTTGGTGAAGTGCGTGTTGATCCGCCGCTCGGGCGGGCGATGCAGTTGGCGCGGCAACGCGTCGTCGACATCAGCCCGCGCAACGCGCAAGCGCTGGCCTGGGAAATCAACTACAACGACACGCCGCCGATCGTGGAAAAGAACGGTGGCATGAACAATGCGTCGAGCTATGTGGGCCTCATTCCTGAGCGCAGGCTGGCGATTGTCATTCTCTGCAATCGCGGCGATCAGGACGTCGCATCGGTCGGCCGGCGCATTTTGTGGGCGCTCGCGAAGCGTACGCCCTGAGGTTTCATTCTCCGCGTTCTTTCCTAGAAAACGTCACATCTGCGGCGGGAACGGGCGTGCGCGCGCGTCATTGGATCAATGCTTAGTCCTGTATTCTGACGAGGAGGTTGCACAATGAACCGCGTCCCGACTTTTCTTCTCGCAGGCGCTCTGAGCGTTGCGGGGATTGGCGCCGCTTCCGCACAGACCGTGATTGTCGATGAAACTTATGGAGCGGCGCCGGTCTACGACGCCGTGCCAGCGCCGGTCTACGCCGCGCCCATCGTCGTGGCGCCCGCGCCACGCGTCTACGCGGCGCCGGCTCCGGTGTATGCCGCACCCGCCGTTCCGGTCGCGCCGAGGCCGGAAATCGTCGTGAGCGAGCCCGCGCCAGCTCCTGTCGTCGCGCCGGCGCCAGGCGTCGTCTACACGGATTACTGATCGTCCGACGACACGTCGACTCCGTCGGAACAACGAAATGCCCGCTCGTGCTGCGAGCGGGCATTTCATTTGATGCTGCGCATTGTTTCGCGTCGCTCGACGCCGTCTGAAAAGTTCCATTCGCATCCTGCGCAAACTGTTTACGAGCACTTAACCACACGCCCGCCATAGTTCTCCTGCATCGGGTGCGGGAGTGAGGGGTATGGTTAAAAGAACAACAACAAGAACGCGTTGCATTTCTCGCAACTGGTTGGGGCCGGCGCTGCTCGTGAAGCGCGCGGTCGCGGCGTTCAGCTAGACGTCGAGCCGAGTAGCGCGTGCCCATGACACATCGGACAGCGATGTCGTCCCGCGCGTTGCACGCGCGTGCCGTTGCCCTGCAGGAGCAGCGGCGCAGTTCGGCGTTGACCTTGCTGCGCTCGCTCGTCGCCGCCGGCATCGTCGTCAGCGGGCTCACGGCCGCAGGCGGCTGGATTGTTGCTGCGTCGTTTGGCGCGCGCTCCGCGCTACATATGCATTCGCCCATGCAACTCGAGAAACGCGTCGCGCTCGCCGGACCCTACGGCGCTATCGCCAATCTGGGCCGCGAGGAACTCGCCGACGGACTGGTTCCGCCGCGACGTCCGGCGCTCCCGACGCTATCAACCCTGGATCCGGCACTGAGCGCGCGCTCGATCATCCACGGCGTGCCGTTCGCGCCGGTCATTCCATTTGCACTTGCGATCCCGCAGCCGGCGCCCGTGCCGCCGCCAGTAGTCGCCGACGCTGGACCGCGGCGCGAGGTCGCGCATCTTGCGGTGCCACCGGCGACGTTACGGCCGCAGGCGCGTCCCGAGACGTTGCCGCTCCCTGATGCCGACAATCACACGGCGATCTACGACATCGCTGCGCACACCGTTTATCTCCCCAATGGGCAACGGCTCGAGGCGCATTCCGGATTGGGCGAGAAGATGGACGACCCGCGCTACGTGAATGTGCGCATGCGCGGGCCGACCCCGCCGAACGTCTACAATTTGACGCTGCGCGAGTCGCTGTTCCACGGCGTACGCGCCATCCGCCTTACCCCGGCTGGTGACGGCAACATGTTCGGGCGCGACGGCATTCTCGCGCACACCTACATGCTCGGCCCCAACGGCCAGTCGAACGGCTGCGTGTCGTTCGATGACTACTCCGCATTCTTGCATGCCTTTCTGCGCGGTGACGTCACCCGCATGGTCGTGGTCGCACATCTGCCGCGTCCGCCGGTGACGCGCACGGCATCAACCAGCGCGCGGAACGGCAGTCGCTACGCGGCTGCTGCCGAATACTGAGGTTCCCTGCGCTCTATTCGCAGCGCTGGAACCGTTCCTGCATTGCAGCAATCCGTCAGCGAATAACTCGCCGCAGTTCCTGGAACGGACGTGCGCAGCCGCCGGTTGTCGACCGGACTACCACGGCAACGGAGAAAAAAATGAAGATGACACCCATTCTCAAATACGCAGTGGCCCTTGGTACGGCAGGCGCGATCGCGTTCGCGAGCATCGGCGCGGCTTCGGCACGCACGTATCACCATCACGGTGACGGCGCCTACGGCTACGACAGCGGCTACGGTGCCTATGGCTACAGCCCTGGCGGCCAAGGCTACGGGAGCTCAGGCGTGAATGAAGGCAACGAAGGCAACTAGCCCTGCGCCATCCTAAGTGCGAAGAGGCGGGCTTCGGCCCGCCTCTTTCATTTCGTCGCCGGCCTTCGGCGCGCACGTTTATGCGGAGCAACGATGCGCCAAAATCGTCGCAAATTTGTCCAAATAAGTGGCCGTGCGCATTAAGCGGGCTTGAAGAGCCTGGGCTTACTGATCGGGCGCATCGCCAACAGAATGGTGCAAGCCCGTGTTCAAAGAACGACGCAAGATGCCCCGACGGCAGATCAATCGCCTCGCGCAATTTCGCAGCGAGGCCGGCGCGGCGTCCGGCGAGTGCATGGTCACCGATATTTCCGAAGGCGGTGCGCGGCTTTTTACCGAGCTCGACTTACCCGAAGCATTCACCCTCTGGCTTGGCGCCGAAGACACGAAGATGCAGCGCGAATGCCGCGTCGTCTGGCGGCTCGGCGGTGAGATCGGCGTCGAATTCGTGAAAGCGCACTAGGCGCCGGACGATTAAGGCAGCGCGCGCAGGTGCCGGATCGGCCGGCCCGGCGCGATGGCCTGCGCCGCGGCCACGATCGCGTTGGTATCGATGCCATAGTGCCGATAGAGGTCGGGCAGCGAGCCGGTCTGCCCGAAATGCTCGACACCCAGCGGCCGGACGCGATGGCCAGCGACCGCGCCGAGCCAGGCGAGCGTCGCCGGATGGCCGTCGAGCACGGTGACGATGGCACAGTTCGGCGGCAGGTCCGCAAGTAGCCGCTCGATATGCGAGCGCGCGTGCACGAGACCGCGCTCGCGCATCCTTTGCGCCGCAGTCCATCCGGCGTTGAGCCGATCGGCGGAGGTGACGGCGAGCAGCCCGACGTCGCGGCGGTCCTCGGCCATCAGTCCGACAGCGGCAATGGCCTCCGGCGCGATCGCGCCGGTGTAAGCGACCACGACCTGCGGGTTGGGTCCGGGCTTGCGCAGCCAATAGGCGCCGTCGACGATGCCGTGGCGCAGCTCCGCGGTCATCGGCCGCTGCATCTGCTCGATCGGGCGCGTCGACAGCCGCAGATAAGCCGAGCCGCCGGTCTCGTCGCGGAGCCAATTGTGCTCGGACGGCTCGCCGTCGCCGTCCTTCTGAATGTAGGCGAGCGCCCAGGCCATGATCACCGCGAGCTCGTCGACAAAGGCCGGCTCGAAGGACGCGAGCCCGTCCTGCGCCAGGCCGATGAGCGGCTCGGCGATGGACTGATGCGCGCCGCCTTCCGGCGCCAGCGTGATGCCGGAGGGCGTTGCCACAACGATGAAGCGCGCATCCTGGTAGCAAGCGTAATTGAGCGCATCGAGGCCGCGGGCGATGAATGGATCATAGAGCGTGCCGATGGGCAGCAGTCGCACCCCGTTGATTGTGTGCGAGAGCCCGAGCGCCGAGAGCAGGATGAACAAATTCATCTCGGCGATGCCGAGCTCGATGTGCTGGCCCTTGGGCGAGAATTCCCAGTTGAAGGTCGAGGGGATGTGCTCGCTCTTGAAAGTGTCGGCCATCGCTTGACGCGCGAACAGATTGCGCCGGTTCACCCAGGGTCCGAGATTGGTGGAGACGGTGACGTCGGGCGAGGTGGTGACGATGCGGTCGGCGAACTCCGCCTTGGAGCGTCCGATCTCGTTCAAGAGGGCGCCGAAGCCGGTCTGCGTCGACATCGTCGGCTGGATAGCGACGGGAAGCTCGTCGGGCACCGCGAGTGCCGGTGCCTTCAAGCGCCGCGAGCCTTGCGCGGCAAAAGGCACGCGATCGAGGAAGCCCTGCAGTTTCGCCTCCGGCAGCGCGAGACCCTCGAACCGGTCCCACTCATGCTCAGGCCGCACCTTCATGGCTTTCTGAAACACGTCCATCTGCGCGGGCGTCATCAGTCCCGCGTGGTTGTCCTTATGCCCGGCAAACGGCAGGCCGAAGCCCTTGACGGTGTAGCAGATGAAGCAGGTCGGCTTGTCGTCCTGGGTGGCGCGGAACGCCTCGCACAGCGATGGCAGGTCCTGGCCGCCGAGATTGTTCATCAGCGCCGCGAGCTCGTCGTCGGAGCGCTTCTCGATCAGCGCCGTGACGACGCCCTGGTCGCCCATCTCATCGAGGAGCCGCTTGCGCCAGGCGGCGCCGCCGGCAAACACCAGCGCCGAGTAGAGCGGGTTGGGGCAGTTGTCGATCCAGGCCTTGAGCCTATCGCCGCCTGGCTCCTTGAACGCGGCCTGTTGCAGCGAGCCGTATTTCAGGATCACCACGTTCCAGCCGAAGTTCTTGAACAGCTGCTCGTAGCGCTCCCATAGGCCCTCGCGCACGACCGCGTCGAGGCTCTGGCGGTTATAGTCGACAATCCACCAGCAATTGCGCAGGCCTTGCTTCCAGCCTTCGAGCAGCGCCTCGAAGATGTTGCCCTCGTCGAGCTCGGCGTCGCCGATGAGCGCGATCATGCGGCCTTCGCGGCGCTCGAGCCCCCAGCCATGCGCACGCACATAATCCTGCGTCAGCGAGCCGAACAGCGTCTGCGCCACGCCGAGACCGACGGAGCCGGTGGAATAGTCGACGTCGTCGGCGTCCTTGGTGCGCGAGGGATAGCTCTGCGCACCCTTGTAGCCGCGGAAGTTTTCCAGCCGCTCGCGTGTCTGCTTGCCGAGCAGATACTGGATGGCGTGATAGACCGGCGCCGCATGCGGCTTCACGGCGACGCGGTCCTCCGGCTTGAGCGCGTCGAAGTAGAGCGCGCTCATGATCGTCGCCATCGAGGCGCATGACGCTTGGTGACCGCCGACCTTCAGGCCGTCGACATTGGGTCGCAAGTGATTGGCGTTGTGGATGGTCCAGCTCGCCAGCCAGAGCACCTTCTTTTCCAGCTCGCGCAAAATGTCGAGGTCGATTTTTTCTTGGGCCGTTTGCCGAGTCATGGGCTTCTCCCGGCGCGGAGTGGATGCGCTGAAGCCTACACTATGAGCGGTGAATCGCGGCAGATGTTGCTAAAGACGGCGTCTTAGGCGCAGAATTCGGCATATTCATGCAAATCATGCCGGCAAATGAGTGGAATCGTGCAAATCGACCTGGACGCGATCGACCGCAAGATCCTCAACGAGCTGCAGAGGGACGGGCGCATCAGCCTGGCCGATCTGGCCGGCAAGGTCGGCCTGTCGCCGTCGCCGTGTCTGCGCCGCGTGCGGCTCTTGGAGAAAGCCGGCGTCATCGCGCGCTACGCGGCGGTGCTCGACCAGGTCGCGGTCGGCCTGCCGGTGAGCGTGTTCGTCTCCATCAAGCTCGAGCGCCAGCGGGAGCAGGCGCTCGAGCGCTTCGCCAAGGCGATCGCGCGCTGGCCCGAGGTGCTCGAATGCTACCTGATGACCGGCCCGCGCGATTACTGGCTGCGCGTCGTCGTTCCCGATCTCGCCGCCTATGAGCGCTTCCTCAAGCAAAAGCTGACGCGGCTTGAGGGCATCGCCTCGATCGAATCGAGCTTCGCGCTCGAGCAGGTGAAATATTCGAACGTGCTGCCGCTCGGAGAAGCTACTTGAAAGGAACGAGGATCAGCTCCTTGACCTGCTCTTTGCTCAACGGCGCGACCAGGAATTTCAAATTCACCGCGTCCGCCATCGCCTCGTCGAGTCCGGCGACCACGTCAGGATCGGCATTGGCTTTGGGGATGAAGTCGTCGCGCGTATGCCGCGCGACATCCTCGGAGATCTTCGCCCACGCGGCATAAGCCTTGATGGCGGCGGGGTCGGCATACATCCAGTCGAGCGTCTCGCGATAGGCGGCCATGTAGCGGCGGAAGACCTCGGGGTTCTTCTTCAGCGCATCGGCATTGGCGAGCACGAAGCGTACGGTCTGCCCGGCGAATGCCGGCACGTCGCTGCCATGCGCGATGATGCGGATTTGCCCCTTGTTGAGCTGGTCGATGCCGATCGGCGCCGCCGACCAGCCGACATCGATCTGCTTGCTCATGGCCTGCGTCAACGTCGCGACCGGGCTGCCGGTGGCCACGGGCTGCACGCGGACGCCATTCTGTTGCGCCAGCGCATTGACCATCAGATTGGTGGAGGAGCCGTTGGTCGAATAGGCAACCGTCTTGCCAGTCGCGTCCTTGAAGCTCCTGATGGCTGAATCCGCCGGCACGTACCAGAATTCATAGGCGCCCTTCATGGTGGCGCCGATCACGCGGATTGGTGCGCCTTTGGCAAAGGCACTGAAAGTGCCGAGCGTGCCGACGCCGATGCCGATGTCGACTGCGCCGGAGATCACGGCTTGCTGGCTCTCGCCGCTCCCCTGCGTGTAGAGGATCTCGAGCTTGAGCCCGTGTTTCGCGAAAATGCCTTGCGCCTGGCCGAGCTCGGAGATCGCATTCTCGAACACGCCGCGCTGGCCGATCGCGACCTTCAATGTGTCCTCGGCGCGAGCGGCGGCACTGCCGGCGATCAGCGCAGCCAGCATTAGGACGAAAGCACGTGTGCGGATCGTGAGCATGGTCTATCCCGTGGTCGAAGCATCGGCGGCGCGAACCTGCACCTGCATGCTGCCGATCTGTGAAATCGAGGCATCGAGGACGTCGCCGGGCTTGATCGGCCCGACGCCTTCCGGCGTACCGGTGAGCAGCACGTCGCCCGGCATCAGCGTGTAGAACGATGAGGCGAAGACGATGAGATCGGCGATGCCGATGATGAGGTCGCGCGTGTTCGCCTGCTGGCGCACCTCGCCGTTGACCGATAGCTTGAGATCGAGCCGCGACGGCTCGTTGATGGCATCCGCGGTGACCATCCATGGGCCGAGCACGGTATAGCCGTCGATTGATTTGCGCAGGCTGCGTTCTTCGGGCCCGCGCACGGTGATGTCGAAGCCGATGCAGTAGCCGGCGATGCAATCGAGCGCGCGCTCGCGGCTGACCCGGTCAGCGCGCGTGCCGATCACCGCGGCGAGCTCGATTTCGTGGTCGGTGCGCCGGTCGGGATGACGGATGGCAATGCCCTGGCTCGGGCCGACCACCGAGCTCGTGGCTTTGAGGAACAGCCCGACGCGCTGGATCTCGGCGATCTGGTTCTGGTGATGGATCTCGGCGTCGGCGCGCGCCTCGTCGAGATGCTTCTTGTAGTTCACCGGCGCCGCGACAATCTTGCCCGGATTGGCAATGGGGCTGAGCAGCGCCACGTCCTGCAGGCGCAGCCGCGGTGCGCTGCGTGCCGCCGCCTGGATCGGGCCGCGCAGCTCGCCAAGATGCGCGATCAACAGGTCGTAGGGCGGCAGCGGATAACGATGCAACGGCAGCGCGTCGAGGGCGCTGGTCACGTCGAGCACATGCTCGCCCTCGATGAGGCCGACGCGATCGCCGACGAAACGGCAGAGTTTCATGGAGGGCCTCGTGAATTACGCGGCCATCTATATCACGGCGCGTTGAGCACCGCTTTGCAGGCGGCAGGCAAGTCGGCAAGCATGATCTGCTTGGCCGGCTTGCCCGGCTTCTTGGGCTGCAGCGCCTTGGTGAACCAGAACTCGAAATCCTTCGGCGCGCAGCCTTCGTCCTCGGGTACCGGCGGCTGCTTGTGGCATTCCGTTGAGCCGGCGGGGCACGCCAGACGCACGTGGATATGGTCGTGGTGGCCGTACCACGGCCGCACTTTTCTCAGCCAAGAGCGGTCCCCGGTCGCGGTCTCGCACAGCTTCTTCTTGATCGCTGCATTGGCGAGCACGCGCTCGACCTCGGGCGCCTCGGCCGCGGCGCGGATGAAAGCGAGGTGCTGCGGCGTATAGGTCTTGGGATTGATGTGCTTCCAGTCGTCGGCCACCAAGTTGCTGAACGGCAGATCCTCTCGCTCCTCGCGCGACAGCGGGTGATCGGGTTCGGGCCGATACCAGATGTCGACGTCGAGCCCGGTCTGATGGCTCGTATGTCCGCTGGTGGCCGGGCCGCCGCGCGGCTGCGACATGTCGCCGACGAGGATGCCGCGCCAGCCGGTCACCTTGGCCGCGCGCTCGGAGAAATTCTTGATGAAGCGCACCAGGCTCGGATGGCCCCAATTGCGGTTGCGTGACAGCCGCATCACCTGCCAATGCGGGCCATCGATTGGCAGCTCGACGCCACCGGCGAGACAACCGCGCGGGTAGTAGCCGATGGCGGCGGGTGCCTGGTGTGACGGCAGCTTCTTCGCGGCGAACAGGAACTTTGCCGGCGTGCCGCCGCCCTTGCCGATTTTTTCCGGCTCCGCCTTCTTTTCCGGCTTCTCTTCAGTCACCGGCGCGGACGGGGCCGCCGGCGCGGCAGGCGGCGCGGTGACCACCGGAGCTTCCGGCTGTTGCAGCGGTGTTTGTGCGGCCGGCGGCGTTGCCGGTGCGGGTTCAGCTGGTGCCGCGACCGGCGGCGCAGCCGGCACGGGAGCAGGCGCGGGAGAGACGGACGGTGCTGCCGTGGGCGGCGCAGGCGAAGGCGCTGGTGCGTCGTTCGGCCCAGGTTCTTCGATCGTCGGCGGTTTTGCGGCCGGCGCGGCGCTGTCCTCGGAGCTCTGTTGCGCGAGGATGATATCGCCGAACAGCTTGGCGCTGACCGTCGGCGCGCCGGCAGCGATCACCAAGCCACAAATGAACGCAATGGTCAGGCGCACGAACATCACGCAATCGATGTACCGCGCCTTATGTCGTCTGTCAGGCAAAAACACCGGCGCGGTTAAGCATGCCGCGGTGCTTTGCTCAATGTTTTCAGCGGCTTTAGCGGTTAACCACAGCTTTACAAGCGCTGCCGCGGTGCGCGAAGATCATCATACTGGCTGAGGAACATATTTGGGGTTGGTCATGCGCGCCCTCGTCGCGGCGGCCGCCTGCCTGTTGCTCGGCTTGTCGGCACAGGCACGCGCTTCGGTCCTCGTCACCATCAGCAAAGCCGATCAGCAGATGAGCGTCGTCGTCGACGGCAGTGAGCGCTATCGCTGGCCGGTGTCGACCGGTCGTCCCGGCTACGCCACGCCGACCGGAAGCTTCCATCCCATTCGGCTGGAGGAATCCTGGTTCTCGCGGCGGTTCGACAATGCGCCGATGCCACATTCGGTGTTCTTCCACTACGGCTACGCCGTGCACGGCACCATGGAGGAGTCGCGCCTCGGCCGCCCGGTCTCGCATGGCTGCGTGCGATTGAGCCGCGTCAATGCCGCGACGTTGTTCGATTTGGTGCGGGAGCAGGGCTTCGCGCAAAGCCGCATCGTGGTCGTCGACGGCTCGTTGTCGGGCGGCGCGCCGGCAACCTGGCCGGATCGCGCGCCGCCGCGCTTCGAGCGTGATCCGGATGCTTCGTTGAGTGTGCCGCCGCGGCACGTGGTGACGCATCCGCGTCCGGTGACGACCGATGCGGATTTCGAGGACTGGAGCGAGGATCCGCCGCCGCGGGCCACGTCACGATCCTATGTCGTCGAGCCGCGCCGCCATCCCGACGAGTCGGCCCTGCGGCGCCTCTACGAGCAATACGGCTTCCATTGGTGATTCGTAGGCGATGATTGCTTCGGCCGCGGCCGAAGCACGTCCGCTCGGGCCTGTGTCACATCGGCATCCACAGCAGTGGAGCGACCGATGCGACATCTCGAACAGGATTGGCCATCCGCGCGGCCGGCAACCGATTTCATCCGACTTGCGATGCGCATCGGTGCGCTGCTCTCGTTGTGGGCGGCACGGGTACGGCAGAGGAGCGAACTGGCGCATCTCGACGAGCGGCTGCGCGCGGATATTGGCGTCACGCGCCTTCAGGCCGAGCGCGAGATCAGCAAGCCATTCTGGCAGTGAATGATCGGCCTATGTTCGGCGTGCGAGACCAAGCACGATGAGCAGTGCGCGGTCGAGCAGGGCGAGCAAATTTGCGTCGATCTTGCCAATGGTCGTGCGAATGCGATCGCGCCGAAGCGCCAGCAATTTGTCAGTCATGATTTGCGAACGAGCGCGAAGTCCGTTGCTCGAGGCGGGTTCGATGATCGGTCGGATGCCGAGATTTTCCGTCACGTCCGAAGTGAGCGGACACACAAGCACGGTCGTTGTCGCGGACCCTAAATCGTCGGATTGGACGACAACGCCTGGACGCGGTCTGCCGAGGTCGCCGGGAGCGACCATCAGGACCACGTCGCCACGTTTCATGGCGCTTCGCTGGTATCGTAGGCAGCCTCGATCCAGGCGTCGATGGCCGCATTTTCAGAATGCAGGGCAAGCAAGCGGCCTTGCCGGCGGAGATCGGCGCGAACCTGCGGGTTACGCAAATCGGGAAGCCAGAATTGAACGGGCCGCAAGCCCTGCTCGCGCAGCCGCTTACGGCGCGCTTGCATGCGCTGACGAGGAGACTTCGGCTTGCGAGGCTTGCGTGACGTTCTCATATCGCCAACGTAACATGTTACGGTAGCGGCCGCAAATGTGAGTTGGGTGTTAGACGTCGACCTTCAGCGCCGCGATGAACGCTTCCTGCGGGATGTCGACTTTGCCGAACTGCCGCATGCGCTTCTTGCCTTCCTTCTGCTTCTCCAGAAGCTTGCGCTTGCGGGTGACGTCGCCGCCGTAACATTTCGCGGTGACGTCCTTGCGGAAGGCGCGCACGGTTTCCCGAGCGATGATCTTGCCGCCGATCGCCGCCTGGATCGGGATCTGGAACATGTGCGGCGGGATCAATTCCTTGAGCTTCTCCACCATGGCGCGGCCGCGCTGCTCGGCGCGCGTCTTGTGCACCAGCATGGCGAGCGCATCGACCGGCTCGGCGTTGACCAGGATCTGCATCTTCACCAGGTCGGCGGGCTTGTAGTCGGTGAGGTGATAGTCGAACGAGGCATAGCCTTTCGACACCGATTTCAGCCGATCGTAGAAGTCGAACACCACCTCGTTGAGCGGCAGATCGTATTTCGCCATGGCGCGGTTGCCGACATAAGTGAGGTCGACCTGCGCGCCGCGACGGTCCTGGCAGAGCTTGAGCACGGCACCGAGATATTCGTCCGGCGTCAGGATCGTCGCCTGGATCCAAGGCTCGAAGATCTCCTCGATCTTCATCACGTCCGGCATGTCGACCGGATTGTGGATCTCGATCTGCGTGTCGTCGCGCAGCTTCATCTTGTAGATGACCGAGGGCGCCGTCGCGATCAGGTTGAGATTGAATTCGCGCTCGAGCCGTTCCTGGATGATTTCGAGGTGCAGGAGCCCGAGGAAGCCGCAGCGGAAGCCGAAGCCGAGCGCGGCGCTCGTTTCCATCTCGTAGGAGAAGCTCGCATCGTTGAGCCGCAGCTTGCCCATGGCGGCGCGCAAGTCCTCGAACTGCGCGGCATCGACGGGGAACAGGCCGCAGAACACCACGGGGACGGCGGGACGGAAACCGGGCAGCGGCTCCGTCACCGGCTTGCGGTCGTCGGTGAGCGTGTCACCGACGCGGGTGTCGGCGACTTCCTTGATCGAAGCGGTGAGGAAGCCGATTTCGCCGGGGCCGAGCTCGTCGGTCTCCACGCGTTTCGGCGTGAACACGCCGACGCGATCGACGTCGTAAGCGGCGCTCGTGCCCATCATGCGGATGCGTTGGTTCTTCTTCAGCGTGCCGTCGACGATGCGCACCAGCACCACGACGCCGAGATAGCTGTCGTACCAGCTGTCGACGAGCAGCGCCTTGAGCTGTGCGTCGCGATCGCCTTTCGGCGGCGGCAGCCGGGTGACGATCGCCTCCAGCACCTCGGGCACGTTCTGCCCGGTCTTGGCGGAGATCAGGATCGCATCCGAGGCGTCGAGGCCGATCACGTCCTCGATCTGCTGCTTCACCTTGTCCGGCTCGGCGGCGGGCAGATCGACCTTGTTGAGCACCGGCACGATTTCATGCCCGTTGTCGATCGCCTGGTAGACATTGGCGAGCGTCTGCGCCTCGACACCCTGGCTGGCGTCGACCACCAGCAGCGAGCCCTCGCAGGCGGCGAGCGAGCGGTTCACCTCGTAGGCGAAGTCGACATGGCCGGGCGTGTCGATCAGATTGAGAATGTAATCCTTGCCGTCACGCGCGCGATAGCCAAGGCGCACCGTTTGCGCCTTGATGGTGATGCCGCGCTCGCGCTCGATGTCCATGGAATCGAGCACTTGTTCCACCATCTCGCGGTCGGCCAACGCGCCGGTCAGCTGGATCAGCCGGTCGGCCAGCGTCGATTTGCCGTGATCGATATGCGCGACGATGGAAAAATTGCGGATATTGTCGATGGGGCCCGCCGTCATGCGCGCGAGATAACACCCGCCCTGCGCCGCTTCAAGCTGATCAGTTCAGCAATCGTGGACGGCCTGTTGGTGGCGTGCGATAGAGCCGGCCATGGGTGGATTCGGACCGCTGAACCGGGTTTTGGGCGGCGTTGGCCGGCTGCGTGACGCGCTGATCGATCCAGTGCGGCGCGAGCGCAACATCCTCCTGGTGCTCGCCGTCTATACGCTTCTGTGGACGCTCTACGGCGTTTTCGCCAAAGGCAGCCAGGACGTGCATCCCGACATGGCCGAGCTCGTCGGCTGGGCGCGCGAGCCCTCGCTCGGCTACGCCAAGCACCCGCCACTCGCCGCCTGGCTGGTGTGGCTGTGGTTCTCGATCTTTCCGGTTGCGGACTGGTCCTATTACTTGCTCGGCGCGCTGACCGCGTCGGTGGCGCTGTGGATCATCTGGAGGCTTTGCGCCGACTATCTCGCGCCGGACAAGCGCGTCCTCGGCCTTGCGCTCGTCACGCTGATCCCGTTCTTCGGCTTCCACGCGCTCAAATATAATGTGAACACGCTGCTCATCCCGCTTTGGGCGGCGACCACGCTCTGTTTCCTGCGCTCCCTCGAGCGGCACGACGCGCTCTGGGCGGCACTCGCCGGCCTGTTCGCCGGCGCGGCGATGCTCACCAAATACTGGTCGATCTTTCTGATCGGCGGGCTGGTCATCGCCGCGTTTGCCGACGTGCGACGCCTTGCCTATTTCCGCTCGGCCGCACCCTGGATCACGATCGTTGTTGGCGCGCTGGTGATCGCCCCGCATCTCGTCTGGCTGGTGCGAAACGATTTCATGCCATTCGCCTATGCCGCAGAAGTGCACGGCTCCAAGGGACTCGCGACGACCGCCTACGCAGCCGCGGGTTATCTCCTCGGGTCGATCGGCTATGTCGCCGCACCCGTCGTGCTCGCCTTAATCGCCGCACGCGCGAATCGCGCCGTCTATGCCGACATCCTGTGGCCGGATGACGCTGCGCGCCGGCTCGTCGTGGTCGCGTTCTGGGCGGTGCTGCTGCTGCCGATTCCCGGTGCGCTCGCAAGCGGTACCGAGATCACGTCGCTGTGGTCGATGTCGGCGTGGACGCTGCTGCCCATCGTGCTGCTGGCGCCTCCGCGCCTGGTGATTGCGCCGGAACAGGAATTGCGACTGATCGCGATTGCGATTGCCTTCCCCATCTTGCTGCTGCTCGCGTCACCGCTGATCGCCATCAGCGTGCATCGCAATGGTCTGCCGACCGAGCAGACGCAAGGCAGTCTCCTCGCGCCCGCGGTCGAGCGACTATGGCGCGAGACCACGGACAAGCCGCTGCGCATCGTCGCCGGCGGTCTTGCGTATCAGGTCGCGTTCTACGCCAAAGACCGGCCTGACGCGTTTCCCGATTTCAATGCCGACGGCATGCCGTGGCTGAGCGCCGCGCGCATCCGCAATGATGGCCTGGCCATCATCTGTCGTGCCGACAGCCAGCATTGCCTCTCGGAGGCGCAGACCTGGATCGCCAAAGCGCCAGCGGGCAAGCGCACCGAGGTCACCGTCGCGCGCAAGCATGCCGGCATCGCTGGCACGCCCGAGCGCTATGTGCTGATCATGGTCCCGCCGCAGCAGTAACGACGATCAGTACCTGTAGTGATCGGCCTTGTACGGGCCTGCCTGCGGCACGCCGATATAGGTGGCCTGCTTGTCGGTGAGCTTGGTGAGCTTCACGCCGATCTTGTCGAGGTGCAGCCGTGCCACCTTCTCGTCGAGGTGCTTGGGCAGCGTGTAGACCTGCTTCTCGTATTTGCCGGGATTGGTCCAGATCTCGATCTGCGCCAGCGTCTGGTTGGTGAAGGACGACGACATCACGAAGCTCGGATGCCCCATGGCATTGCCGAGATTCACCAGTCGCCCTTCGGAGAGCATGATGATGCGCTTGCCGTCGGGGAACTCGATCTCATCGACCTGCGGCTTGATGTTGTTCCATTTGAGATTGCGCAGCGCGCCGACCTGGATCTCGCTGTCGAAGTGGCCGATGTTGCAGACGATGGCGCGGTCCTTCATCTTGCGCATGTGATCGAGCGTGATCACGTCGACATTGCCGGTGGCGGTGCAGAAGATGTCGGCGCGCGGCGCCGCCTCTTCCATGGTCACCACTTCGTAGCCTTCCATCGCGGCCTGCAGCGCGCAGATCGGATCGATCTCGGAGACGAGCACGCGGCAGCCGGCCTGGCGCAGCGAGGCGGCCGAGCCTTTGCCGACGTCACCGAAGCCGGCAACCATCGCCACCTTGCCGGCCATCATCACGTCGGTGCCGCGGCGGATGCCGTCGACCAGCGACTCGCGGCAGCCATAGAGATTGTCGAACTTCGACTTGGTGACGCTGTCGTTGACGTTGATTGCCGGGAACATCAGGCGGCCTTCCTTGGCCATCTGATAGAGGCGATGCACGCCGGTGGTTGTCTCTTCCGTGACGCCGCGGACGCCCTTGGCCATCTTGGTGTACCAGCCGGGCTGCTCCTTGAGCCGCTTCTTGATCGCGGCGAACAGCACTTCTTCCTCTTCATTACCTGGATGGTTGAGCACGCCGGCATTGCTCTCCGCCTGCATGCCGAGATGCAGCAGCAGCGTCGCGTCGCCGCCGTCGTCCAGGATCATGTTGGGGCCGCCGCCGTCCGACCATTCGAAGATGCGGTGCGTGTACTCCCAATAGTCGACGAGGCTTTCGCCCTTCACCGCGAACACTGGCACGCCTGCCGCGGCTATCGCCGCGGCGGCGTGGTCCTGCGTCGAATAGATGTTGCACGAGGCCCAGCGCACGTCGGCGCCGAGATGCGTCAGCGTCTCGATAAGCACCGCGGTCTGGATGGTCATGTGCAGCGAGCCGGCGATGCGGGCGCCGCGCAGCGGCTGCGTCGGGCCGTATTCGGCGCGCGTCGCCATCAGGCCGGGCATTTCGGTCTCGGCGATGTTGATCTCGTTGCGGCCCCAGGCGGCGAGGCTGATGTCCTTCACCACGGACTCGGTGGCGGCGGTCTTCTGCTTGGCGGAAGCGGTCATGACAGTCCTTGTTGTGCGGCGTGCGGATTGGCCGTGCCTATAACAGGGCCCACGGCAGCTCGCAACCGATACATAAAGAATTCTTTATGTAGGCTCGGTGGGCGCCGGTGCCAGGGTGAACAGGCGGGAAAGCCCTATTCCTCTTCGCCAAACCGGCTGCCGACCAATTTGGTGATGGCGTCCATCACCTCCGTGGCCTGGTTGCCGGAGGCCTCCACCGTGATCTGGGTGCCCGGCGCGGCGGCAAGCATCATCAGGCCCATGATCGAGGTGCCGCCGACGGTCTCGTGGCCGCGGGTGACGCGCACCTGCGCGTCGTATTGCTCGACGCACTGAACGAACTTCGCCGAAGCCCGCGCGTGCAATCCCTTTTTGTTGACGATGTCGAGGACCCGGACGATGGCGCCATCAGGCGGCGCGGCAGGCGCAGCAGGCTCGTTCATTTGCCGGTCAGAACGCGGCTGGCGATGGTGCAGTATTTGCGGCCGGCTTCCTGCGCGGCGGCCACGGCATCCTGGAGCGGGCAGGTTTCGCGAACTTTGGCGAGCTTGATCAGCATCGGGAGATTGATACCCGCCAGGACCTCGACCTTGGGCTGGCTCATCACCGAGATCGCGAGGTTGGAGGGAGTGCCGCCGAACATGTCGGTGAGGATCGCCACGCCTTCCCCGCTGTCGACCCTTTTGACGGCGCTGATGATGTCCTTGCGGGCCTGCTCGACGTCGTCGTCGGGACCGATGGTCACCGCCTCGATCTGCCGCTGCGGGCCGACGACATGTTCGAGGGCCGAGCGGAATTCGACGGCGAGCCGTCCATGGGTAACGAGTACGAGGCCGATCATCCGAAACTCCTCGGCCGCGCCACGCTGCGCCGCACGAAAGGGGGCACATTCATGACCATCCCCATGCCGAGTGCAAGGGCTTTCCCGGCTATATAGGGGCTTTGCTGCACCGCGATAAGTAGGGGTCAAGGAGGCCGCCGAATGGCTCGGTTTCGCCGGAACCGATCCTGCGGCCGCTATGGTTACTTTTTCCTTACGGCCGCGCCGGCGCGCGGGCTTTCTCGCTAGGTTCGCACAAAGGCCAGCAGTGGATGTAGCGGCTCGGAGCCGGCCGCAAAGGCCAAACGGGGCAGGCGCACGCCGTCGATTGTGGTCCCCGACGCCTCGGCGACCGGGAGGCGCTCGGCATCGGCTGCGGCGAGATCGACCACCACACTCACCGCAGCGACAGACTCATGCGGCATCTTGCGGATGCCGAGCCCGCGCATTTCCAGCAAGCCCGCGAGCGCCGGCGCGGGACGCACCAAGAGCCGCCCGTGATGCGCTTCGAGATGCAGGCGGTCATCGCCAACGAGCCGGGCAAAGGGCAGCGCGCCACTCTGCGCCGCCTCGAGGATCTGCCAGACGAGGCGCGACTTGCCGCTGCCGGCTGGCCCGCGAATGAGCACAGCCTTGGCGCCGATCAGAACCGCTGACGCATGGATAGAAGGCGCGTTAGTCATCGCGTCACTGACGGCCCTTCGGGCGCAGTCTGATGTTGTTCGAGCGGCCTATCGCGCAAGCTGGTCATTGGCCGTGAATGATACTGATCACTCGCGCGTCTTCCTTCGAAATTTCAATCTCTGCGACGCCTCCCACGTAGCCCGAGGGAAGCGACCCCTCCACTCGCCAGACGTCATCATTTAATTTCGCGCGAAACGGCATTTCGTGCCAAATCTGCCGCTGGCCGTATATTGGAATTAGGACGGCTAGAGCGATGGCAACGGCGGTCTTTTCATCCGGTACGAGGTTGGTAATCGGTGGCTTGGTATTGGCCAGTTTTGGTTGCGCCTCCGCAGCGGTTAAGCAAAAGGCGACCAGAAACACAGCGACCGATTTTCTGAAGAGCTTCGACATTTTCGCGCTCCAACCGAGCATGCGCTAACGCGAGACGGTTCCGATCGTCGTCACTCCTTCTCTGGGAGTGTACTTCTTCAGTATCCCCGTCGGGGTCACCAAATAGCCGGGCTTTCCTTCGTAATTGCTGGTTTCCATGTCGGGCCGGGAGAAGTTCTCGCTCGCAGCACGGTCATATGCGCCTGGGCGCGAGTGATAATATCCTTCGTTGACACCGAAGGAGTTGATCAACGGCGTGAGAAACCTATTGCCAGGGTCTGACCCATAAGGCGTTCCAGAGTTTGGACTGCTGTACGAGTAGTCGCCAAAGCCGAACCACTTCCGATAGATGCGACCAGCGTATTCATTTGCATACGTTCGAGAGGGTTCGTAAATCTCTCGCATTGCCGCTCGAGCCGCATCATCCGCACTTGAATATGAATCGCCGGCGGCCACCTGCCAGATCTGCGGGTACTCCGCAGGCACCGCGAGTAGGCTCAAGGGACGGTATTGGGCATCGGGCCGGAGTTCGTCGGGACCGGATTGGCGGTCATCCCCGCCAAGGACCGAGAAGTTGAAAAAGGGCATAAGCACCTCTTGGAACAAAAAGAGAACATTGCAATACACTGTAAGCGAGCGCCTGTCACGCCCGTGCGTGCGGATTGTGGGAATGGCGCAACCGAATTATGGCGCAGGGCTTCTACGGCGGGTGCAGGATCGGCGGCCCGGGAGGTGCTTTGGATGCGGACTTACATCGCCGGCAGCCGCACGATGAAGCGCGCGCCGAGGATGGGCGCGGCCTTGCCTGACGCTGCGACGCCCGTGCGGTTCTCGGCCCAGATACTCCCGCCATGGGCTTCGACGATCTGCTTGGAGATCGAGAGGCCGAGTCCGGAATTCTGGCCGAAGCCCTGGTGCGGCCGGTCGGTGTAGAAGCGCTCGAAGATCCGCTCCAGCGCGTCGGGCCCAATGCCCGGCCCATCATCATCGACGACGATCTCGATCTCGTTCTTCAAACGACGGCACACGATGCGCACGTGCCCACCGTCGGGAGAGAACGAGCGGGCATTGTCGAGGAGATTGGCGATCACCTGGCCGAGCCGCGAGTCGTGCCCGGGGATCTTGAAGGAATCCGTCCCGCCGCCTTCAAAGCTCAGTGCCAGGGTGACGCCGTTATCGTGGCGCACCTCGTTGCCGACGGTGACGAGCGTGCTCACGAGCTTCATCAGATCGACCGGTGCGGCTTCCTGGCGCTGCAGCTCGGCATCGAGCCGGCTCGCATCGGAAATGTCGGAGATCAGGCGGTCGAGCCGCTTCACGTCATGCTTGATGACGCCAAGGAGCCGATTGCGGCTGTCGTCGCTCTTGGCCAGCGGCAACGTCTCCACCGCCGAGCGCAGCGAGGTGAGCGGATTCTTCAACTCGTGGGCGACGTCGGCCGCGAAGCTCTCGATGCCCTCGATGCGGCTATAGAGCGCGTTGGTCATCTCGCGCAGCGCGCCGGAGAGATGCCCGATCTCGTCGCCGCGGCGGGTGAAGTCCGGGATCTCGACGCGGGAGCGGATACGCCGGCGCACGCGCTCGGCGCCGTCGGCCAGGCGGCGCACCGGGCCGGCAATGGTGCCGGCGAGCAGGATGGAAAGGATCACCATGACGCCGGCGGCAATGGCGAATACTTTGACGATGGCGAGCCGCTCGGCTTCCACCATCTCGTCAATGTCGGCCCCTTGCGTCGACAGCATCAGCGCGCCGCGCACCGCGCGGAAGCGCTGCACCGGCACCGCCACGGAGACGATGACCTCGCCACGATCGTTGATCCGCACCATGCTGTCGCGCGAGCCGCCCAGCGCCTGCGCGACTTCCGGATAGCCTTTGCCGTTCTCCGGCCCGAGCTCCTTGTAGAGCGGCAGGTCGCCGCGGCCGAGCCAGGTGCGCACGGCGATGAACGCGCGCTCGATCAGCCCCGGCTTCTCCTCCGATGGCGGTGGCAGGTCGAAGCGCAGCACGTCGCCGCGGCCGTAGAGATTGCGGCTGTCGAGGATGAGCACGCCGTCGCGATCATAGATGCGCGCGCGCGTCTTGGTCGGCGACACCAAGCGGCGCAGCACCGGCGCCACTCGCTCGGGATTGATGGGGAATTCGAGCCCCGACGCGCCTTCGTCGGACGGCCCGTAGCTCTCGCCCGCCTGCAGCTCGAGCAAGCGTTCGGGATCGATGGTGATGGTGTCGGTTTCGACAGTCGCGGAGGCAGCGATGGCGCCGGCGATGATCTCGCCCTGCACCAGCAGGCTCTGCACGCGCGCGTCGATCAGGCCGGCGCGGAATTGCGAGAGATAGAGCACGCCGACCATCAGCGCGAACAGGCCGGCGAGGTTGAGGAAAACGATGCGCCGCGTCAGGCTGGAGAAGCTTTGCGCGACGAAGAAATGCCAGGCCGAGCCGATCCAGCGGCGCGGCGGGCTCTTGCGCTCGGACGCAGGCCGCGCGCTCTGCTCGCCGGGACGTAGCGTCTCGGCAGCTGGCACGGATGATGTCTCAGCAGTCCGATCGAGCACGAGTTCTAGCCCAACTTCGATCGCGCCCCACGACGGCGGCCTTTGGCTTCACCGTCCTCTTTGCGCCGATAGGGTCGGCTCAGGCTTCCTTGAACCGGTAGCCGACGCCGTACAACGTCTCGATCATATCAAAATCGTCGTCGACGACCTTGAACTTCTTGCGCAGTCGCTTGATGTGGCTGTCGATAGTGCGGTCGTCCACGTACACTTGGTCGTCATAAGCCGCATCCATCAGCGCATTGCGGCTCTTAACCACGCCCGGGCGGCTCGCCAGCGCCTGCAGGATCAGGAACTCGGTGACGGTGAGCGTCACCGGCTCGCCTTGCCAGGTGCAGGTGTGGCGCTCGGGATCCATGCGCAGCAGGCCGCGCTCGAGCACCTTGGCGGAATCGGTTTCCTTCGGCGGCGTGCCGTCCTTCGGCGTCGTGCGCCGCAGTACGGCTTTCACACGCTCGACCAGGAGCCGCTGTGAGAACGGTTTGCGGATGAAATCGTCCGCGCCCATTTTCAGGCCGAACAACTCGTCGATCTCCTCGTCCTTGGAAGTGAGGAAGATCACTGGGATGTCGGATTTCTGCCGCAGCCGGCGCAACGTCTCCATGCCGTCCATGCGCGGCATCTTGATGTCGAGGATGGCGAGGTCGGGCGGCGAGGTCTTGAACCCGTCGAGCGCCGACGCACCGTCCGTGTAGGTCATGATCCGATAGCCTTCGGATTCGAGGGCGATCGAGACCGAGGTCAGGATATTACGGTCGTCGTCGACGAGAGCGATTGTTGGCATTCAGAGCCCCTGTGCCGTGCCGGGTTCCCGAAAGCAGCCCGTAAACGTGGGCCGAAATGTGACATTTCCGCAACAACTATGTGATTCCTTTGAGAATTCAAGCCTCCCGCGCAAAAGTCTACCGTCCGCGCCGCTTATTCTGTTCGATCGTTAACGCCGCAGCGGCGGCTCCGGCTACCGCCAGTCCGGCGGCAAGCAGCATGGCCGTGCTGATCCCTTCGGCGAGCGAGTCCTTGAGCACGCTCGTCGCGATCTTTTGCGCCTCGCCCTCGCCCGCCGTCTCGATCACGAACTTGCCGCGCCCGCGCTCGATCATTTCTCGCGCCTGCGGGGGTAATGGCGTCGCCGCCACGCTGCGATCAAGCGCCCGATCGAAGCTGGTGAGCACCACGGCGCCGAAAATCGCCACCGCCAGCAGATTGGCGACGGAGGCGACGGCATTGTTGATGCCGGAAGCGACGCCCGCTTGTCGCGTCGGCACCGCGTTGATCACCATGGTGGTGAGCGGCGCAACGCTCACGGTCATCCCGAAGCCCATGACCGAGATCGGGATGAAGAAGCGCGTCAGCAGAGATGCGCCCGGCGTGAGCGCGAGCAGTCCGAATCCTGCGGCGACGATCAGCGGCCCGATAATGAGCGGACCGCGGGCACCGAAACGATCGAGCAGCCCGCCGGACCAGCGCGAGAGCGCGCCCATGATGATGGTGAATGGTAGGAAGACGGTGCCCGCGACAGTCGCCGACGTGCCTTCGACCTGGATCAAGGCGAACGGCAGGAAGAACAGAGCGCCACCGAGCCCGGCATAGAGCAGCAAGGTGAGAAGATTGACGCCGCTGAATGTGCGTGACCGAAACAGACCAAGCGGCATCATCGGCGCCTGACTTCGTGCTTCGACCCAGACGAAGGCGGCGAGCAGAATGAAGCCGGCCGCCAGGCCGCCGAGCACCAGCGGCGAACGCCAGCCGAGCTCGGGCAGGGCGATGATGCCGAAGACGGCGCTGCCAAGGCCGAGGAGCGCGAGCGCCGCACCGAGCCAGTCGAGGTGACCATGGACCTCGGCATCGCGGCTTTCCGGCACGTGCCGCAATGTCACAAGGATGGTCGGGATCGCCAACAGCGGGTTGATGAGGAAAATGACGCGCCAAGTCGTGTGGTCGGTGATGAAGCCGCCGGCCAGCGGGCCCACCGCGGCCGCGACCGCGGAAAATGCCGCCCAGGTGCCGATTGCCTTGCCGCGCTCGCTTTCCTCGAATGTGGCGCCGATGATCGCCAGCGAGCACGGCACCAGCAGCGCCGCTCCGATGCCTTGCGTCACGCGCGCGGCAAGCAGCTGCGCGATGCCGGGCGCGATCCCGCACCACAACGAGGCCAATGCGAAGATCACGGTCCCCGTCACGAAGATGCGGCGGCGGCCGAAGCGGTCGCCCCCGGCGCCGCCGAGCAGCAGCAATGCGGATAGCGCCAGCGTATACGCGTTGACGATCCACTGTGCGCTCGCCGCCGATGCGGCGAGGTTTTTCTCGATCGCCGGCAGCGCCACATTGACCACCGACTCGTCGATGAACGAAATGGTCGAGCCGAGAATGGTCGCGGCCAGCACCCACCGCTTTTGCGTAGCAGTGCAGGAGGCGCTGCCGCGCGTGGCGCGAATCGAGCCTTCGTCACAGGGGCGCGCCTTCAGATTGGCCATGGCTCACCGGGCGCGTCGCTACGGGGTTGCGGGCACTCGTGTAAGATAGTGTGCCGATGAGGAATGCCCAATGAAGCTGACGCCGGATTTCAATCCGCAAAGCGCCGCCAAGAAGCTCCTGCGCGAGGCCCGTTCGGGGGCGCTGGCGACCCTGATACCGTCATCCGGCGATCCCTACTGCTCGCTGGTCAATGTCGCGACCGCAGCGGACGGGGCGCCGATCCTGCTCATCTCGCGGCTCGCCGTACACACCAAGAACATCCTCGCCGACGCGCGCGTGTCGCTGATGCTCGACGAGCGCAAGGACGGCGATCCGTTGGAAGGCGCGCGGGTGATGCTGATGGGCTCGGCCGCGGCGAGCAGCGACGCGGAATTGCGTCGGCGCTATCTCGCGCGCCAACCCGAAGCCGAGATGTTCGCCGGCTTTGCCGACTTCGCTTTCTATCGCGTCGAGATCAAGCGCGCGCATCTCGTCGCCGGCTTCGGCCGCATCGTCGATCTTGGTCCGGCCGATATCCTCACCTCCGTGCAGGAGGCGGAGCCACTGCTGGATGCAGAGGCTGAGATTATCGACCACATTAACAAGGACCACGCCGACGCCGTGCGGCTCTATGCGACGAAGCTGCTCGGCGCTGCCGATGGCCCATGGCGTTGCGTCGGCTGCGATCCGGAGGGACTCGAGCTGCAGCTCGGCCGCATGGCGCTGCGCCTGCCGTTCCCGCAGCGCGTGGCCTCGCCCGGCGTGCTGCGGCAGGTGTTGAAGCAGATGGCCGAGCAGGCGCGGGCGAACTGAGCAGGCCCATGCCGACGTCCCTCAAGGTCCTCATCCTTGGCGGTTACGGGACGTTCGGCGGCCGCCTCGCGCGGCTCCTCGCCGACGAGCCGCGACTGAGCCTGATCATCGCCGGGCGCTCGCTCGTGAAAGCGCAGGATTTCTGCGGGACCTTCGCGCATTCCGCCGCATTGGAGCCCGCGATATTCGATCGTGACGGCGACGTGGAGCGGCAACTGGCAGCGCTGGCGCCGGACATCGTCGTCGATGCATCCGGTCCGTTCCAGATGTACGGCGATCCGTACAAGGTGATCCGCGCGGCGCTCTCGCTCGGAATTGGCTATCTCGATCTGGCGGACGGCTCGGATTTCGTCAAAGGCGTTGCGCAGTTCGACGAGCAGGCGAAAGCGCGCGGCATCTATGTCCTCTCGGGTGTGAGCAGCTTTCCGGTGCTGACAGCTGCGGTGACGCGCCGCCTCGCCGCCGGCATGTCGCGCGTCGACACAGTCACCGGTGGGATTGCGCCGTCACCCTATGCCGGCGTCGGGCTCAATGTCATTCGCGCCATCGCCAGCTATGCCGGTAAGCCGATCGCGATCCCGAGGGCGGGAACACACTATGCGCTTGTCGAGGCGCGGCGCTACACCATCGCGCCGCCGGGCTTCGTGCCGCTGCGGCCGGTGCGCTTCTCGCTCGTCGACGTGCCTGATCTGCAGGTGATCCCGGAGCTGTGGCCATCGCCGCGGATGATCTGGATCGGCGCCGGTCCCGTGCCGGGAATCCTGCACCGCGCGCTGAACATGCTGGCGCTTTTGGTGCGCGGCCGGGTGCTGCGTTCGCTCTCGCCATTCGCGCCGATGATGTTCCGCGCGATCAATGTGCTGCGCTGGGGCGAGCATCGCGGCGGCATGTTTGTTGCGGTTGAAGGCGCGGGCATCGATGGCCGGCCGCTGACGCGATCGTGGCATTTGCTCGCAGAAGGCGACGACGGCCCGCTCATTCCGTCGATGGCGGCGGAAGCCATCATTCGCCGCTGTCTCGAAGGCCGGCCGCCTACTCCAGGTGCGCGCGCCGCAATCGGCGACCTCGAGCTTGCCGACTATGAGGCGCTGTTTGCACGCCGCACGATTTTCACCGGCATCCGCGAGCAGGCCGAGGCGGCCGCGCCGCTCTATCGTCGACTGCTGGGCAGTGCCTGGACCACGCTGCCGCAACCGATCCGAGCCTTGCACGATCTCCAGAGCACGCTGACGGCGCAGGGCATGGCCACAGTCGAGCGCGGCCGCGGATGGCTCGCTCGCGTCGTGGCGTCGCTGTTTCGGTTTCCGCAAGCCGGACAAGAGATCCCGGTCGCCGTTGTGTTCACCCGCGATGGCGGCCGCGAAACCTGGCGGCGCAAGTTCGCCGGGCGCGGCTTCGTCAGCACCCAAGAGGAGGGACGTAGACGGTTCGAACATCTTCTCTGCGAACGCTTCGGTCCGCTCGCCTTTGGTCTTGCGCTCGCGGTGAAGGAACAGCGGCTGCATCTTGTCGTCCGCGGCTGGAGCTTTCTCGGCATCCCATTGCCATTGGCGTTGGCGCCTGGTGGCGAAGCGTTCGAAGCGGTCGATGCGGGGCGGTTCGCCTTTTCGGTGGAGATCGCCCATCCCTGGACTGGGCTGATCGTGCGCTATCGCGGCACGCTCGACCTCGTCTCCTGATCCTCACGGGCGGATGCCCACACGCGCATTTGATTGATTTTGCATGACTGCCCGTTGGCCGCGCATGGCGCGAGCGATGGTCACGCGTGCGGCGATGCGCCACACTTCCCGCAACACATAAATATCCAGGGAGGCGCTCATGCGTCGGATGCTTCTGGTCACTGCCGTCACATTGCTTGCCGCGCCGGCATTCGCCGGCGATCCGCTCACGCTGCGCGATATGGGCTCCTTCCACGTCGGCGGCCGCATCGTCGAAGTCAGCGGCAAGCCGACCAAGGAAGTGGTGTTCAGCCCCGGCGGCATTCCCGCCAAGATCGATCCGAACGGCGAATATCAAGTCGAGCAGATGTATGTGCAGTACTTCTTGCCGCAGAAGCGTCGCGGCAGCGTGCCGCTGTTGATGTGGCACGGCGGCGGATTGACCGGCGTCACCTATGAGACGACGCCCGACGGCCGCGACGGCTGGCTCAATATGTTCATCCGCAAGGGCTGGGACGTCTACAACTCCGATGCGGTGGAGCGCGGACGCTCCGGCTTCGCCAGCCCGGACATCTGGAAGAGCGAGCCGCTGTTCCTCACCCGCGCCAATCCGTTCGAGCGCTTCCGCATCGGCACCGGGCCCGGCTCGTGGAATGCCGACCCGGCGAAACAAAAAGTGCTGTCGACGCAGTTTCCCGTCGAGGGTTACGACAATTTCGTCAAGCAGATCGTGCCGCGCTGGGTCGACACCGATGCCGCGATCATCGCCGCCTATACGGCGCTCGTCGACAAAGTGTGTCCGTGCGTCATTCTCTTCCACAGCCAGGCCGGCGCGTTCGGCTTCAGGGTGGCGCAGGCGCGACCGGACAAGATCAAGGCGCTGGTGGCGGTCGAGCCGGCGGTCGCCGGCGACAAGGACAAGGCCGGGAATCTCAAGAACGTTCCTGTGCTGGTCGTCTATGGCGACAACATTGAGACCGATACCCGCTGGCCGAAAATGCGGCAGATCGGCCTCGACTATGCCGACGCGGTGCGCGCGGCGGGGGGAAAGGTCGATGTGGTTAATCTCCCGGACGTCGGCATCAAGGGCAATTCGCACATGATGATGATGGATAAGAACAACGGACAGATCGCCGATTTGATCGACAAATGGCTGGCCGACCGGGGACTGACGCAATAAGGCTGACACTACCGCGCTGCGGCATGGGCGTGATGTCTCATGCGTCATTTCGCGGCGATGGTGCAATGCGCAACGGGCTGCCGTCTTGGCACGCCCGGCGCTCCTGCAGTATAGCTCGCGCGCGTCCCAAAAGGGCTTGAGGGGTTCTGGACCTTCGGGTGCGTTTCGGCGTTGTTTCGGGTCCGGCCGTCCGGCGTGGATCGACGATGCCGCTGTAGGAGGTATTCGCGTGAAAGAGACGGGCGTGAGGAACGGTGCCTATGGCGCCGACAAATTCGGCTTCAAAAACCTCGCCGGCGTGCATTGGAATCTCACTGAGCCGGCTTTGTACGAGAGGGCGATCGCCGGCGGCGAAGCCTCGCTGGTCGAAGGCGGCGCGCTCTGCGCGGAGACCGGTGCGCATACCGGCCGTAGCCCCAAGGACAAGTTCACCGTTGTCGACGATCTCACCCGCGACTCGATGTGGTGGGAAGGCAATCAGAAGATCACGCCCGAGCAGTTTCAACTGCTCTATGACGACTTCATCGCGCATGCGAAGGGCAGGCAGCTCTACGCGCAGGATCTCTATGGCGGTGCCGATCACACTTATCGCATCAAGACCCGCGTCTATACCGAGCTCGCCTGGCACTCGCTGTTCATCCGCCAGCTGCTGATCCGTCCGGAGCGCGAAGAACTCGCCAATTTCGTGCCCGAGCTCACCATTGTCGATCTGCCGACCTTCAAGGCCGACCCGAAGCGCCACGGCGTGCGCACGGAAACGATCATCGCCATCGATTTCAGCAAGAAGATCGTGCTGATCGGCAACAGCTCCTATGCCGGCGAGATGAAGAAGTCGGTGTTCACCACACTCAACTTCTATTTGCCGGCGCGCGGCGTGCTGCCGATGCACTGTTCGGCGAATGTCGGCCCGAACGGCGACAGCGCGCTGTTCTTCGGCCTCTCCGGCACCGGAAAGACCACGCTGTCGGCCGATCCCAACCGCACGCTCATAGGCGACGACGAGCACGGCTGGGGTCCCGACGGCATCTTCAATTTCGAAGGCGGCTGCTACGCCAAGTGTATCAAGCTCACGCGCGAGACCGAGCCGCAGATCTACGACGCGACGCTGCGCTTCGGCACCGTGCTCGAGAACGTGGTGTTCAATCCGGAGACGCGCAAATGCGACTTCGACGACCAGAGCAAGACCGAGAATACGCGTTCGGCCTATCCGCTCGATTTCATCCCCAACGCTTCACGCAGCGGCCGCGCCGGGCATCCGAAGAACGTCATCATGCTCACGGCGGACGCTTATGGCGTGATGCCGCCGATCGCCAAGCTTACGCCGACGCAGGCGATGTACCACTTCCTCTCCGGCTACACCGCCAAGGTCGCCGGCACTGAGAAGGGTCTCGTCGGCGTGCAGCCGGAGTTCTCGACCTGCTTCGGCGCGCCGTTCCTGCCGCGGCATCCCTCGGTCTACGCCAACATGCTGCGCGACTATATGGACCGCTATGGCGCCGACTGCTGGCTGGTGAATTCGGGCTGGACCGGTGGCCGCTACGGTGTCGGCCGCCGCATGCCGATCAAGGCGACGCGCACGCTGCTCACCGCCGCGCTCAACGGCTCGCTCAAGAATGCCGACTTCCGCACCGATCCATATTTCGGCTTCTCGGTGCCGACCTCGGTGCCGGGTGTCGAGCCGCATCTCCTGCAGCCGATGAAGACCTGGAAAGAGAAGGCCGAGTTCGACAAGACCGCGCGCGAGCTGGTGCGCCGGTTCCAGGAGAACTTCGTCAAGTTTGAGAGCCACGTCACCTCGGACGTGAAGGCTGCGGCGCCGGAAGTGCGCATCGCCGCCGAGTAGCGCTTCGTACCGTCTCCAAGAAAAAAGGGGCAGCCCGCGGGCTGCCCCTTTTGCTTTGCTCCCGTCACGTCGCAGTCAGCCGCCGTTCTGCAGCGTGCTGTTGAGCGTGTTGAAGCGCGCTTTCTGCTCGTTGCTCAGCGAAGCGTAAAAGTTCTCCAGTGCCGGCTGCATCGTCTTGCCGGCGTCGAGCATGGCGTTAAGCCGCTTCTCCATCATCGCCATGCGGCCGACCGGGGTCTGCGGCGTGTCGGTCGGGCAGGCGGCCTGCAGGATACTCACCGCCTTGCTGTTCGCCTGTTCGAGCTGGTCGACGGCGCTCTGCTGCGCTTCGGTCGGCTTCACCACATCCTCGATCCGCTGGATCGGGAAATTGCTGAGACCGGACTTGTCGCCGCCGCAGTTTGCCGCCTGCTCGCCCATCGGGGCGTTGTTGGCGGCCTGCTGCGAAGACGGCTTGCCGACGCTCGGGCCGATTTCATTGAAGCGCGCCTTCTGCTCGTCCGAGAGCGAGTTGTAGAAGGCTTCGAGCGCCGGGCGCACGCGATGCACGGCGTCGAGGACGGCGCCGACGCGGTTCATCACCGCCTGCAGACGTCCCGGAGGCGTCATCGGCGTCGCCGTCGCGACCGGGCACGAGGCCTTGAAGTCGTCAGCCGCTTGCGCCGCCGCCTGCTTCAACTGGTCGAGCAGCTTCAGCTGATCGGCCGTCGGCTGCACCGCGTTCCTGATCTCGCCGAATGGCCAGGCGGTGATGCCGTTGCCCGGATTGCCGCAGAGCTCGCGCACCGCCGCTGTGCTGGTGCGATGCGACGAGGAGCGGTAGCTGCGGCTGCTCCGACCGCCGCCGCCGTAATAGCCATAGTCCGGTTCGGCATAGGCATATTCCGGATACGGACCGGCATCGGCCCAGAACACGCTGTCGAACAGGTCGTCATAGGCATAGCCCCAATAATCCGGGTCGTAGCCATAGGGCCAGAACGTGTAGTCGAAGATGTCGCTATAGGCGTACGGCCAGAACACCGGCCCGAACCAGGCGACGAACGGGGCGCGCCAATGGTGCCGCCACGCGCGGCGTGCGGCCCAGTTGCCCGAGGCGACGCGCGGACCCGCAGTGTTGGTGGTGCTGGCGTTCGCCAGCGTCGCATTGCGGTTGAGCGAGGCGAAGCGGTTCTGCCGCGCCTGCTGCGTGGTGAGGCGGGTCGTGCCGTTGCGCAGCTTGTTATTCTGCACCGAGCCGGTGGTCAGCGCGCGATTGGCGGTATTCTGCTGCGTGGTCGCGTTCTGCTTCGACGCATTCTGCTGCTGCAGCCGTTGCGCCCGCAGGTTACGCAGCGCCTGCGCGCGTTGCGAGCGCGGCAGGTTGCGGACGGACTGTAGATCCTGACGCCGCTGCTGGCGCAGTTGCGCGCGGCTCAGCTTTTGTGTGCTCGCTGTATTTGCTGTCGTCGCCGCAGCGCGTGACGCAGCTTTCGTCGCTGCAGCGCGTGACGGCGTGCTGGGCGCGGCAAAGTGACGCGCCGCGCGCGTCGACGGAGCAGAGTGCTGCACCGAACGGAAGTTTGGCCGCGCGGACTCATGCCGTGCGAAGGACGGCCGCGAAACCGACGGCCGCGAGAAGTTCTGCGCCGGTCGCGCAAAGTTCTGCGCCGGCCGCGAGAACGAAGGCCGCGCCATCTGCGGCGCGGCATGGAACGCTGGCGCTGCCGGTGCAGCATGGAATGCCGGTGCAGCCGGCCGGGCCGCTGGTGCTGGCGCAGGACGCGCTGCCGGTGCTCCGCCGCCGCCGCGCTTCGGCGGATCGGCATGCACCGCGAGCGGAAGGCCCGCTGCGACGAGAACCAGCAGAGCTCCCCATCGCGCTTTGACTGTCGTCATGACACGTAATCCTCTGAACGTCGCCCACCTTTATCGACGATTCAACGAGTCACGTGTGGCTTTCCGGCACGACACCAAGTCTGATCGTGCAGATGTGATGGAAGATGAACGTCTGGTTAGATTCGCACATGCGCGATGCTGCAGCGCATGCAAAGAAGCATCGGCCGTTGTCGGATTCGCCGAGCGATACGTCAGCGCGCGGCGGCGGTCGAGCCGCGCAGCCGTTCGATCAACTCTAGCGTCGGATAGGAATCCGCCGGCAGGCCGACCTTGAGCTGCGCCTGCTTGATTGCTTGCCGCGTCGCGGAGCCGAGCTTGCCGTCGACAGTGCCGACATCATAGCCGTGCCGCGTGAGCAGTTGCTGCAACTCGCTGACCTGCGCGATCGAGAGCACGGTGACCTGGCCGTTGCCGCGGCTGACCGGCGGGGCGCCGGAAAGCCGCGTGGCGTAATAGGCCACCGTCGTCGAATAGACGAGCGCGGAATTCCAGCCGAGGAACGCTTTGAAGTTATTGTAGGCGAGGAAGGCCGGGCCGAGGCGGCCCATCGGCAGGACGAGCGAAGCCGGCATGGTGTCGGACGGCAGCGAGCCGTGCGCCGCGCGCACACCCCAGGCGATCCATTGCGAGCGCGGATGCTGGATCGCGAGGTCGGCCTCCTCCCACGGCATGTTGGCGGGGACGCGCACCTCCTGCAGCCATGGCTCGCCGCGGTTCCAGCCGAAGCTCGAGAGGAAGTTCGCCGCGGAGGCCAGTGTGTCCGGTGTGCTGCGCACCAAGTCGCGGCGGCCGTCGCCATCATAGTCGACAGCATGCTTGTAGTAGTCCGATGCGGTGAACTGCATGGCGCCGACTTCGCCGGCCCAGTCGCCCTTGGTCATCTCTTCCAAAGTGAGGTCGCCGCGCTCGACGATGCGCATGGCGTCCATCAGCTGCGGGCGAAAAAAATCCGGCCGGCGGCAGTCATAGGCGAGCGTCGCCAGCGCGGTGAAGGTGTTGAAGTTTCCGGTGGAGCGGCCGAAGTCGCTCTCCAGGCCCCAGAACGCCACGAGCACAGGTCCCGGAATACCCCACTGCTTCTCGATGCGGGCGAACAGCGCGGCGTGCTGCTTGAGCAGCGCGCCGCCGCCCTGGATGCGATAGAGCGCGACCATGCGATCGGAGAATTGCAGGAAGCTCTGCTGGAAGACCGACTGGCCGCGGTCGCGGCGGATGATCGACGGGTCGAACACAAGATAGGGCGACACTTCGGCGATGGTCCGCGGCTTGATGCCTTGCGCCACGGCCTCGCGCTTGAAGGCTTCGAGCCAGCGACCGAAATCCTGCGTGTTGCGGCAGTTGGAGGGCGTCGCCAGCGCAGAACCCGTGAGCGCCGCGGTGGCGAGCGCCGCAACGCCAATCAGAGCCGACAGCCGCATATGCAAATCCCCCGACGATTCATGGATCGGGCCAATCTGCCCGAGGCGGTCGGCGGGTCAAGTGAATTGCTGTCCAGGAGCCGCTGTCGGGCTCGCCGGCGCGCGGAAAGGTTAAGACGGGCGAGGTTTCGCGGAGGAGCTTTAGCGCCAGAGCTGAACGCGGCGATGATCTTCGGGCGGCGCTTGCGCGCTGGGCGGGATGCTGCCGGTGGTCTCGGCCTGCACCGCCGGCGGGGCGATCTTCATCTCAGAGAGCTTCTCGCGGTAGCCCTTCGGGTAGGAGCCGTATTGCGCGATCGGCGTGAAATCGCTGCTGCCGTTGCGGCCGCCGGTGAACGCGACCAGCCCCTTGGAGGTGGCGACCATATCGCCTGGCCGCAGCGTCGGATCGTCCTGCGCTGGGAGCTTCGCCAGCCCGAACGGATTTTTACCGTTGCAGGTGCAGTTGCTCACGATGTGATCGCGATAGACGAAGGCGTTGTCGGAATCCGCATAGCGCGTGCCATCGGCGGCGACGGCATTGTCGATCGTGCTGCCGTAGAACACCTTGGTCGGGCTCGCCGGGCAGAACGCTTCGCACATCTCGGTCGGGTTTCCGCTCGCGCGCGACAGCGGGAAGTGCATGCCGTCGCAGGTGCGCACGCATTGCGCCGGACCGCTCGCGACATAGCTGCGCGGGGCTTCGCGCTGCTGACTGCGCAGAAGACCGAAGGGATCGGTTAGGCTCGGTGGCGGCGTGCGCGCGCGATGCAGCGCGCCGAACAGCGCTTGGAAGAAGCCCTCGGCGGAAGCGGGTGCTGCCGGCAGCCCGGCGCAGGCGAGCGCGAGCACACCGCTCAAGGCCGCGATGATGCTGCGTTGATGTTTGCGCTGGGTGGACACGGAACGCGTTCTCCACACGACCGGGGGCACATAGAAAACGGCACTCTTCAACGCGGAGGCCGGGACGAAGGTTGCAGGGCCCGAGTACCGCGGCGATTCGGCCGCATCCTGGGCTGTGCGGGTAAACGTGCGGTAACCGGGCTTAAGGCTGGTTGACGACAGCAGCGGTGGCGGTGTCCGATCGCGCACCGTTTCAGTCAGGGAGGGCGCCAATGGCCGCCAATCTTCGCTTTTCCAATCCGCAGGGCATGGAAAGGCCGCCAGGCTATTCGCACGTGGTGGAGCTCGTCGGGCCTGGCCGCGTGGTCTATTTCGCCGGTCAGCTCGGAGTCGATGGCAGCGGCAAGTTCGTCGGCGGCCCTGGCGATTTCCGCGCGCAATGCACGCAGGCTTTCGAAAATCTGAAGACTGCGCTCGCCTCGGTCGGCGCCGACTTCACGCATCTGGTGAAGATCAACAACTACCTGGTCGACATGACGCACATGCCGGTCTTCCGCGAGGTGCGCGACCGCTACCTCAACAAGGTGGCCCCGCCGGCGAGCACCACGGTCGGCATCTCGGCCCTGGCGCGGCCCGGCGGCTTGTTCGAGATCGAGGCGGTGGCGGTGCTGCCCGCGCCCTGACGCTCACTGACCGGCGCCGACGGTCTCCCGCCCGCCGCGCGACATGGCGATGTCGGCGCCGACGAGGTCGGCTTGCCCATTGGCGCGGATCGCCACCGATTGCCGGTTGCCGCGCGAGGCCACGGTCATGCCCGCGGAAAAGTCCTGACCCGATACCGTGACCTGAATCTGCCCATTGCGGGCTGTGCCGGAGACCTGGCCATTGATGTTGCGCGAGGTCTCCCTCCAGGTGCCGGTCACTGCGCCGGCGCGGCTTTGCGCATTGCCCTCGAAGCCGAAATTGAAGCTCTGGCTGGCGCAACGCAGCGTGAGTTGCAGCTGGTTGCCGGCGGCCCCAACAGCGTAGTTTGCCCGACATCGGATGGGCTCGGTCCGGCCGCCTCCGAGCATGATCTGTCCGGCGCCGCTCCAAGTGCCCCCGAGCCCGGCGAAGGGGCCTTGCTGTGCGGCGAAAACGGTCGGCGCGGCGGTCAAGAGGCCGCCAAGCACTGCCAGGCGCAGGCCGGCGGATACGCGAAGGGAAAGCATCGTCGCCCTCATTGCTGTTGTACGCAGCAACAATTCGACGGGCGCGACAAAGTTCAGCCTAGGCCTCGGCCGCCGTGCCCGTTTCCGGCGCGCGCCGCTCGACCCAGCGCTCGAGCGCGAAATAGAACGTCGGAATGATGAAAAGTGTAAGCAGTGTCGCCGGGATCAGTCCGCCGGCGACGACGGTCGCGAGGCTGCGCTGCACGTCGCTGCCGACACCGGTGGCGAGCGCTGCAGGCAGCATGCCGACGGTGGCGACCGAGGCCGTCATCAGCACCGGCCGCAAACGCTCGCCGGCGCCGTTGAGCACCGCTTCGGCGAGCGGCAGGCCTTGCTCGCGCATGCGGTTGAGATTGGCCACCATGATCACGCCGTTCATGACGGCCACGCCGAACAACGCGATGAAGCCGACAGCGGAGGCGACGTTGAGCGTAATGCCGGTGAGATGCAGCGCGATCAACCCGCCGAAGGTCGCCAGCGGGACCACGCCGACGATGAGCAACACCTGCCGCAGCAGGCCAAACTCGGCGTAGAGCAGCACCATGATCGCCGCCAGCACCAGGCCGAGGATCAACCGGAATTGCACCTCCGCGCGCCGCTGCCCTTCGAGCTGCCCGCCCCACGCGATGCGATAAAGCCGGCGGTCGAACTTGACCTTGCCCTCGATCGCCTTGCTGATGTCTCTGACCAGCGCCTCGGGATCGCGATTGCGGTAGTCGAGCTTCACCAGCAGATAGCGCTGGTTCATCTCGCGATTGATCATGCTCTCGCCGGTCTGCAGCTTGACCTCGGCAACCTGCGACAGCGGAATAAGCGCGCCGTCGCTCGAGGTGAGCACGAGATTGCGGATCGCTTCCGGGCTGCTGCGCGCTTCGGGCGGAAAACGCACCGTGACGTCATAGTGCCGCTCGCCGATGAACACCTGGCTCACGGCGCTGCCGCCGATCCCGGTCGAGATCAGCGCGGCGACGTCGCCGACATTGATGCCGTAGCGCGCGATCGCCCGCCGATCGATCTTGATCGAGACCTGCGGCAGCGGCGAATACTGATCGATCGCGGCCTCGGTGACGCCGGGGACGGTCTTCGCCACCCCGACGATAGCGTTGCCGATGCGCCGCAGCTCGTTGATGTCGTCGCCGAACACCTTTACCGCTAGCGCGCTGTGCGGATCGAACACCTTGTCGAGGACGCTGTCGATAATCGGCTGGCTGAAGGCGATCTCGAATCCGGGGAGCTCGTCGAGCCGTGCCCGCATGCGGCGAATAAGGTCGTCCTTGGTCTCGCCGGCAGGCCAGGTGGCGTAAGGCGTCAGCCCGACCGCGGCCTCCATATGCGCCGGCGTCCATGGATCGGTGCCGTCGTCGTTGCGGCCGGTATGGCTCACGACATAAGCGACTTCCGGGAATTCATTGAGCGCGCGGCGCAGGTCGGCGACCATTTCGGTTGCCTTCTGCAGCGAAATTCCGGGTGGCAGCTCGGCATGCAGCCAGATACCGCCCTCATCCAGCTCGGGAAGGAATTCGCGCCAGACAGTGAGCGCCAGCACGACGACGGCGACCGCCGCGGCACCCGCGAGCACATAGGCGATGTTCGGGCGTCGCAGCGAGCCGGCAAGCGTGCGCCGGTAACCGGCCTCGATCCATGCCAGCACCGGATTGTGGAAGCTCCGCCGCGGGCGCCGATACGCCAGATAGGCGAGGCCGGGGACCACCAGCAGCGCGAAGATCAGCGCGCCGAACTGGGCATAACCGACGGCATAGGCCATCGGATAGAACAGCTTCGCCTCGATGCGCTGGAACGCGAACAGCGGCAGGTAGGTGGCGATGATGATGGCGGTGGCGAAGAAGATCGGCCGCGCCACCTGGCGCGCGGCGTCGCGCACGTCGGCTTCGCTGAGCGGCTCGGAGGGCCGCGCCTCGCGCCGCCGCAGGATGGCTTCGGTCATGACAATGGCACCGTCGACGATGATGCCGAAATCGATGGCGCCGAGCGACAGTAGGTTCGCCGAGATCTTGGTGTAGTGCATGAGAATAAAGGCGACCACCATGGCGAAGGGAATGGTGATGCCGACGATCAATGCGCTGCGCGGGCTGCCGAGGAAGAGAATGAGCACCATGAGCACGAGACCGATGCCGGCGAACACGGTGTGCGAGACCTTGTCGACGGTAGCATCGACCAGCGTCGAGCGGTCGAGATAGGGCACAATCTGTACATCGTCGGCGGCAAGCCTTTTGTTGAGCTCGTCGATCTTGGCGTGTACGCCTTCGAGCACGCGCGAGGGATTTTCCCCGCGCAGCAGCAGCACGGTGCCTTCGACCACGTCGCTCTGCTGGTCCTTGCCGACAGTGCCGTGGCGTTCCTGGTTGGACAACTTCAGCTTGCCGAGATCGTGCACGAAGATAGGCGTGCCGTTGTGCTGGGTGACGACGATATTGCCGAGATCATCGAGCGTCTGCACCAGGCCGATGCCGCGGATCACATAACCGAAGTCGCCGCGATTGAGCACGCTGCCGCCGGCATTGGCACTGTTGGCGCTGATCGCGTCGGTGACGTTCTTCAGCGACAGGTTGAAGCGCATGAGCTGCTGCGGATCGAGCTCCAGCTGGAATTGCGTGGTCAGGCCGCCGAAATTCGAGACGTCGGCGACGCCGGGCACCTGCTTCAAGGTCGGGATCACCGTCCACAGCTCGATCTCGGAAAGCTCGCGCAGGTTCTTGGTGTTGGATTCGAGAGTGTAATAGAGGATCTGCCCGGTCGGCGAGCTCAACGGATCGAGGCCCGGTGTCAGTCCTGGAGGGAGCGTGACATTCTGGATGCGCTCGGTGATACGCTGGCGCGACCAGTAGTCCTCGATGCCGTCGCGGAACACCAGCGTGATCAGCGACAAGCCGAAAGTCGAGCGCGAGCGCATCATCGCGAGCCCCGGCGTGCCGTTGAGCTCGCGCTCGAGCGGGATGGTGACCTGCTGCTCGACCTCCTCGGCGGCGAGCCCCGGCGCCTGCGTCACCACCTGCGAGGCCGTGTCGGCGACGTCGGGATAGGCTTCGATGGCGAGCTGCGTCCACGAGTAATAGCCGTAGATCGCGGCGAAGATGCAGATCATCACCGCGACCGTGCGCTTGCGCAGAGCGAGGCCGACGAGGCGGTCAATCACCGAGCAGCACTCCGCCTTTGGTCACGATGCGTTCGCCGGGCTTGACGCCGTCGCTCAGCACGGCGTCGTTGCCCTGCTGGAACCCGATGCTCACAGTGCGGCGCTCGAAGGTCCACGGCGCGGTTTCGACGAACACCTGCGTGACGTCGTCTTTCGGCATCAGTGCGCTGGTCGGCACCACGGGCAGGTGCTGCACCGGCGCGTCGAAGCTCGCATTGGCGAACATGCCTGGCCGTAGCCGCGTGTCGGGATTCTTGAAGGCGATGCGCACCTTCACTCGGCGCGTGTCGGAATCGACCACGTCGCTGACGAACAGCACGTTGCCTTTGAACACTTCGTCCGGATACGCGGTGAAGGTGACGTCGACCGTCTGCCCTTTACTAACGAGGCCGATGTCCTTCTCCGGCACATTGGCGGTTACCCAGATGGTGGCGAGATCGGCAACCGTCATCAGCGGCTGTGTCGGATCGTTCCAGTATTGGCCGGGTGCGACACCAAGATCGATGATGCTGCCGGCCATCGGCGCCGTCACGGTGACGGTACGCGCCTTGGTCGGGGTGTCGGCGTCGACGCCGATTTGTTTCAGCCGCGCCAGCGCGCGCTCATATTCGGCCTCGGCGGTGATGTAGTCGGTTTCCGCCTGCTGCTGCTCCTTTTGTGCCACGCCGCCGGTCTTGACCAGGCTGCGCTCGCGATCGCGCGCTTTGAGCGCCAGCGCCAGCAGCGCCTTGGCGCGGTCGTAATCGGAATAGGCAGTGCCGAGGTCTGGCGAGTCGATGACCACCAGCGGCTGTCCAGCCGTGACGCGCTCGCCGAGCTGCACCTTGAGCTGCGTGATGCGTCCGGCGAGCGGCGGCGCCACCTTGATGAGCTGCGCCGGGTCGGCTTCGACCGTCGCCGGCAGCACGAGGTTGCGCTGAATGTCCTTGGCGGCGACGGGCGCGACGGTGAGCCGTGTGCGCACCGGCGAGCGCTCCGGCACGCTGACGGCGTCGCCGTTGCGGATCAGCTGCGCCGGTTTCTCGGTCGGGGGCGGCGCGAGTGGCGCAGCCCCGAAGATGCGATAGGCGCCGAAGCCGATGGCGAGCACCGCCACCAGCGTGAATACGATCGTCGCCGGCGAGGCGCTGCCGAGAACCGGCTCGCGCGTGTCGCTGCTGTTGTCGCCTTGCTGCCGCGAGGCGCCGGGACTGTGGGCCCCGGACTCTGGATCGACGGGCATCTGCTGCCTCGGCCGAATGCAATTTAATTTCATGAAGTGCGTGGCCGCATCGCGTGCATGCAGGTCGATGCGGCACGGTGCGGATCGCCGAGGCGCGAGCGCCTGCGGCGCCGGTTCAGGCGCTGGGTGGTCCGCGCGCTTGAAATGCGACGTGCGGTGACGTCGCGACAGTGAAATGAGCGACGGCTTCCAATCGAACGAGATCAATGGTCGCTGGAAGCGGCAGCACCGGCGGGGCCGGCGGCGCGGAGATCGAGGCGAGCTGAACCAGCGCGCAGATCGGGCAATAATCGTCCCCGGCTCCGCTTTGGTCAGTGGGTGCCGATGGCGTTCCGGCCGCGGCGCTCGAGAGCGCGAGCTGGGCTGGGGCCGCGCTCGTGAGGTGGATATGGCCGAACGACAGGACGAGCTGCAGCACGAGCGCGAGCAGCGCCAAGCCGGTTCCAACGCGTGTTTTCGCTCGAATCCAACGCATGCGACGGATGTGCAGCCCTCAAAAGGCCTGTCCTGCGGTCACCATGGCAACGCCGGCTCGGGGGTGTCAACCAACGGGCCGAGACGCGGTTACCCGAGCCTTCGCGGGTATCGGTGGCAAGGTTAAGGCGAGGCCGCGCCGAGCGAAGCGAGGGTCCGGCGCGGCAAATCTAAGGCAGCGGCAAAGCTCAGCCGCGGCGCGCCTTCTCGATCGCGGCGACGTCGATCTTGCGCATGCCCATCATCGCCTCGAATGCGCGTTTTGCTTCGTCGCCGCCGGCGGCCATGGCGTCGGTCAGGACACGCGGCGTGATCTGCCATGAAATGCCCCATCGGTCCTTGCACCAGCCGCAAGCGTTTTCCTCACCGCCCTTGCCGACGATGGCGTTCCAATAGCGATCGGTCTCCGCCTGGTCGTCGGTCGCGATCTGGAAGGAGAAGGATTCATTGTGCTTGAATGCCGGCCCGCCGTTGAGGCCGATGCAGGACACGCCGGCAACCTTGAACTCGACGACGAGGACATCGCCCTTCTTGCCGGAGGGATAGTCACTGGGCGCACGACGCACGGCGCTCACCGCGCTGTCGGGAAACGTTTCGGCGTAAAAGCGAGCGGCGGCTTCGGCATCCTTGTCGTACCAGAGACAGATCGTGTTCTTTGCCATTGCGTATCCTTTTCGCTTCGCAGGCTCGCCCCCTGAATAGCGCGCCGGCTTATCGCGTCGGCGCAGCAAAACTGCGCGGGCGCAAGCCGGCATGAAACCAGGTGATCATCGAGTAGATGTCGTAGACCGGAAGCCGCACGGCAGCCTCGAGCGCGGACGCGTAGGGCGGCATGTTGGTGCATTCGAGCACCAGCGCGCCGATCTCCGGATGCGCGGTGCAGAGTTGCCGGCCTGCGTCGACGACGTCTTCGCGCGCTGCGTCGACGTCCATATCGTCCGCCTCGGCCTTGATCAGCACGCGAAAGAATTCGCGGCCGTTTTCGGTGCCCGCGATCGGCGTGTCCGCCGCCACGCCGGCCGCGGCGAGGTGCGCGGGCGTGAGCGATTTGCCGGACACCGTGACGATGCCCACGCGCTTGCCGGGCGGCAGGGTCGCCTGCACCCACGGCACCTGCAGCATCGATGACGTCGCCACCGGCACGTTCACCGCAGCTGCGAGCTCCTGCTGGAACAGCGACAGGAATCCGCAATTCGTGGTGATCGCCTCGGCGCCGTCGCGCACCAGCTCGCGCGCCGCCTCGATGAAGGCGGGAAGCAGGCCGCGCGCGCCTTCGAGCACGACTTTTTCCGGACTGGCGCCGCGCACGACACGATAGAGCACCGGAAACGGCCACGTGCCGGCGTAGCCCATGTCGCCGGGGATGCGGGGAAACCGCGCCTCGAGCATGAGAATGCCGAGCGGCGCGCCGTAAAGCGCCTTGCCGCCGCGCGCGATTCCCGCGGAATGCGACAGCCTGGCGGATGGCGAATGCATGGCACGTCTCCTCTCGCGGAAGTCGCCTGCGAAGGCGAAGCAGCCTACAATCTACCAACGACAAAGCAATCGTTCGGCTTTGCGGACGGAAATTCCTGCCATGCGCCTGCTTACGGTTCTCGCTTTCGTCGTCGCCGCATTGATGCCGACCGCTCCGGCGAACGCGGCCTGGCCCGACCATCCGATCCGCCTGATCGTGCCGTTCGCGGCGGGTGGCAGCTCCGATATCCTCGCCCGCATCATCGCCAGCAAGCTCAACGAGGCGCTCGGCCAGCCGATCGTCGTCGAGAACAAGCCCGGCGCGGCCGGCAATATCGGCGCGGAGTTCGTCGCCAAGGCAAAACCAGACGGCTACACGCTGCTGGTCGACCTGATGAACCCGCACGTCTCGAATCCCGTGCTGTACTCGAACCTGCGCTTCAAGGGGGTCGACGACTTCACGCCGATCGCGCTGCTCGGCTACGTCACTACGACGCTGGTGGTGAACCCGGCGCTGCCGGTGCACAGCGTCGGCGAGCTCATCGCTTACGCCAAGGCGCATCCGGGCGAGCTCAACAGCGCCTGCGCCGGCGTTGGCTCCTCGACGCATCTCAACTCCGTCATCTTCGCCAAGATGGCTGGCATCGACATCGTGCAGGTGCAGTACAAGGGCGGCGCGCCGGCGCTGGCCGACACCATCGCCGGCCGCACGCAGCTCCTGTTCACGGCCGCCACCATCTCGCTGCCCTTCGTGAAGAGCGGCGGCGTGCGGGCGCTGGCCACGACACGCACGACGCGTTCGCCGATCCTGCCCGACGTCCCGACCGTCGCGGAAACGGTGCCCGGCTACGACGAGGGCGTGTGGTACGGCGTGTTCGGGCCCGCGGGCCTGCCGGATGAGATCACGCAGCGGCTCAACAAGGAGATCGTGCGCCTGATGCACGCGCCCGAGCAGCAGAAGATGCTGCAGGACCAGGGCATCGAGCTCAGCAACGACACGCCCGAGCAGTTCGGCGCGCTGCTGCGCAAGGACGCCGCCTTCTACGCAAAGCTCTTGCACGAGCTTAATATCAAGGCCGACTGACAAGCGGAGCAGGAGCGATGAGCGGACCTACCAGCTGGCGGCCGAATATCATCGGCACGCGCCACATGATCTCCGCGGGTCACTACGCCGCGACGCATGCCGGCTTCGCCGTGCTCGAAGCCGGCGGCAACGCAATCGACGCCGGCGTCGCGGCTGGCATCGCACTCGGCGTGCTGCAGACCGACCGGGTGAACTTCGCCGGCGTCGCGCCGATCATGATCTACCTCGCCAAGGAGCGCCGCGTCGTCAACATCGCCGGTCTCGGGCACTGGCCGGCGGCCGCCGACATCAACGTCTTCATCGAGCGCTATGGCGGCAAAATGCCCGGCGGCATCCTGCGCACCATCGTGCCTGCCGCGCCCGCCGCGTGGATCGCGGCGCTCACACGCTACGGCACCATGAGCTTTCGCGAGGTGGCGCAGGCGGCGATCCGTCTGGCGCGTGACGGCTTTGCCATGCACTGGCTGATGGCGGACTGGATCGCAGCGAACGAGGTGCTCTATCGCCGCTGGCCGTCCAATGTCGAAGTCTTCCTGCCGCAGGGTCGGCCGCCGCGCGTCGGCGAGCTGTTCGTGCAGGCGGATCTCGCGCGCACTATTCAGTACATGGCGGATGAGGAAGCCGCGCACGCCAAGGGCGGACGCGAGGCAGGGCTGCGCGCCGCGGACGACGCGTTCTACAAGGGCGACATCGCCCGCAGCATCGCGCGCTATCACCGCGACAATGGCGGCTGGCTCACCGAGCGCGATCTCTCCGACTACGAGGTGCGCTTCGAGCCGCCGGTGATGACGCGCTTCAAGGACATCGAGCTCTATGCCTGCGGACCTTGGTGCCAGGGGCCGCTGCTGGTGCAGGCGCTCAACATCCTCGCCGGCATCGATCTCCCCGCGCTCGGACACAATTCCCCCGCCTACATCCACACGCTCACCGAAGCGCTGAAGCTCGCTTACGCCGACCGCCACGCCTATTACGGCGATCCGCGCTTCGTCGACGTGCCGCTCGAGCGGCTGCTCTCGTCCGACTATGCGGCCGAGCGCCGCCGCGCGATCGATGCGCAGCGTGCCGCGCCCGGCATGCCGGCGCCCGGCCTCGGACCGCGGCCGCACCGCGCGCCGCAACCGGCGCAGGGCGCGAGCGCGTCGGCGCCGATGCCGGTCGACACGTCCTATGTTTCGGTGATCGATCGCCACGGCAATGCGTTCTCCGCGACGCCGAGCGACGCCTCGCAGGAGACGCCGGTCATTCCCGGCACCGGGTTGTGCCCGTCCTCGCGCGGCTCGCAGTCGTGGTGCGATCCCGATCATCCGGCATCGGTGGCGCCGGGAAAACGTCCGCGCCTGACGCCGTCACCCGCGCTCGCGCTGCGCGACGGCAAGGCCTACATGCCGTTCGGCTCGCCCGGCAACGACGTGCAGCCGCAGGCGATGCTGCAGACCTTCCTCAATGTGCATGCCTTCGGCATGGATGTGCAGGCCGCGGTCGAAGCGCCGCGCTTCGCCACGTTCAGCTATCCGCAGTCCTCCGAGCCGCACACCTATCAGCCTGGGCGGCTGATGATCGAAAGCCGCATCGATGCGGGCACGCGCGATGCGCTCGCGCGTCTCGGCCATGACGTGAAGGCGTGGCCCGAGCACGACTGGCACGCCGGCGCCGTGTGCATGGTGCGCGTGAACCTGGAAACGGGGATGCTCGAAGGCGCCGCCGACCCGCGAACGCCGAGTTACGCGCTGGGATGCTAGATCCAGACGTCGTTCTGCGCCGTGCGCTCGCCGCCCGCGTGGCCGGTGTTGAGGACGCCGCGCGGCTCGATCAGCAGCAGCTTCACCTCGTGCTCGGCGTAAGGCTTGTGCTCGACACCCTTCGGAACCACGAACATCTCGCCGGCCGCGATGTGCACGGCGCCGTCGCGAAAATCGATCCGCATCGCGCCCTCGAGGACGATGAAGGTCTCGTCCGTGTCCTTATGATCGTGCCAGATGAAGTCGCCCTGCAGCTTCACGATCTTGAACTGGTAGTCGTTCATCTCGGCGACGACCTTCGGCTGCCACTGCTCGTGAAACCGGCCGAACTTCTTGGCGAAGTTGATCGCTTGGTAGGCCATGCAAGGCTCCGTCAGGGACGCTGACTTATATCATCTCCGGCAGCCGCCCCGAAGGTGATCAATCACACCGAAGGTGATCAATCACACCGAAGGTGATCACCCTTAAGGCTGATCATCTTCGGGGCAGGTGATCATCTTCGGGGAGTCTGGCTCCCGAAGGCGCTCACCAACGCCGAAGGGGCTCACTCTTAAAGGTGAGCCCCTTCGGGACATGTGAGCCTCTTCGGCGCCTCAGCTCGCCTTAAGCCCGGCCTGGTGCACCACCTTGCCCCACTTCTCGGTCTCCGAGGCGATGAAGCGGCCGAATTCTTCCGGCGGTCCGCCATAAGGCATGCCACCGAGATCGGCGAGGCGCTTGCGCACCGTCGCATCATTGAGCGCGGCATTGATCTCGCGATTGAGTGGATCGATCACGTCGCGCGGCGTGCCGCTTGGCGCGCACAGGCCTTGCCAGCCAGCGGCCTCGAAGCCCGGCACAAACTGGCTGACGGTCGGGATGCCGGGGAGCACGTCCACGGGGCTCGCTGTCGTCACCGCCAGCGCGCGCAGCTTGCCGGATTTGATGTAAGCGATCGACGATACCACGATGTCGAACATCACCTGCACGCGTCCGGCGATGAGGTCCGTGATCGCCGGCGCGGCGCCACGGTAGTGCACCGGCACCATGTCGATCCCGGTCAGCATCTTGAAATCCTCGCCGTAGAGATGCTGCGCACTGCCGGCGCCGACGGTCGCCATGTTGATCTTGCCGGGATTGGCCTTGGCATAGGCGATGAACTCGGGAACGCTCTTCACCGGCAGCTCCGGGCTCACCTCCATCACCACCGGCGTGCGTACCACGGCGGCGATCGGCACCAGGTCCTTGCGCACATCGAAGCCCAGCCGCCCTTCGTATAGTGTGGTGTTGATGGCGATCGCAGTCGACGCGTAAAGGAGCGTGTAGCCGTCCGGCGGCGCGCGCACGACCACCTCGGATGCGATGTTGCCGCCGGCACCGGAGCGGTTGTCGACGACGAAGGATTGCCCCATCCGATCCGCCAGCCATTGCCCGATGACGCGGGCATTGATGTCGGACGCGGAGCCGGCCGAGAAGCCGACGATCAGATGCACCGGACGGCTCGGATAGGTGTCGGCGTGAGCGAAACGGGAGGCAGCCGGAAGCGCAGCCGCTCCCGCGGCCAAACGGAGAAACCGGCGACGAGGGATGCTCATGGCGTTTCCGTTGTTGTTGTGTGCGCGCCGTAGAGGCTAACGAGTTTCCGAAACTGCGTATAGCTAAGGCGTGGCCCCATTCTCGGCCGTCGTGTTCCGCGAATGCGGGGCACCCAGTAACCTCAGATGCTTCAGTGATTACTGGGTCCCCGGCTCCGCGGGGACGACGCCGAGTGCGTTGAAACGCCGTGCCTACAACGTCATCGAGCCGCCGCCGTCGACATACCACGCGGTGCCGACCACATAGCTCGCGCGCTCAGAGGCCATGAAGGCGACGACGGCGGAGACTTCCTCGGGCGTCCCCATGCGCCCGACCGGAAGCCTGGAGACGCGTTGCTTGCGCACCTCGGCTTCCGTCTGCCCGCTGATCTGCGCCCACTCCTTCATGGTCGCATCCTGCCGCTCGGTGTTGATGATGTAAGGCACCACGGCGTTCACGAGGATGTCGTCCTTGGCGAGCTCGGCGGCGAGCGCCTTGGTGAGATTGAGCATCGCCGAATTGTTGAGCGCCGCCGGCACCACCTGGAAATGCGGCTGCCGTCCGGCGAGACCGGAGACATTGATGATGCGGCCCCATTTGCGCGCCCGCATATGCGGGACGACGTGGCGGATGCATCGCGCCGCGGGATTGAATTTCTGATCGAGGAGGGACGTCAGGTTCGCGTCATCCATCTTGAAGAAGTCTTGCGGGATGACGATCGCGGCCGAGTTCACCAGGATGTCGATGCGGCCATAACGCTCGACCACCTTTGCGGTCATCCGAGCGATAGCGGCATCGTCATCGAGATCGGTCGGGATGCCGAGCACGCGATCGGGATGAGGATTGCCGAGCTCGCTGACCGCGGCGGCGTTGGCTTCCGGCGTCTTGCCCACCAGCACGACCGTGGCGCCTTCTGCCGCGAGCTCCTTCGCGCAGGCTTTGCCGATGCCACGGCTGCCGCCGGTGACGATGGCGACGCGGTCTTTCAGCCCGAGATCCAAATGCTCCTCCCTCAAACCAATAAGAGAGAGAAACTTAGAGGATGTTCTCTTGCGGTGAAATCCGCTCTCGGCCGTCATGCCCCCTCGCGCTGGCGAGCCGAAGGCGAGCGGCCAGCGCGAGCACATTTAGAGTAGCCGCGCCGGCCCCTCGCTTCGCTCGGCGGCGCGGCGAAAGCGGGCATCCAGTATGCCGTGAGGGCCGTTGTTTTACCGCGAGGTTGACGATTACTGGGTCCCCGCTTTCGCGGGGACGACGCCCAGTGTGTTGACCCCCGAAGGTGATCAAGGAGGCCGACCCGCCTTCGCTCACTGTGTGAGCTTCGGCGGGTTACAGTCCGCCGAAGCGCTTCAGCGCGTAGGCGGAAGGTGATCAGCCTTGAGGGTGATCATCTTCGGTGTTCGTGATCATCTTCGGTCTCCGAAGGCGAGGTGAGCCTCTTCGCGCGGAGCCGGTCGATCTAATAGATCGTCGCCTTCACGCGGTCCGGATACGCGCGGTCATACTCAGGGCCGCCGATCTCGCCCTTGCTGATCTCGGCGAGGATCGCGCCGGATGACGGCAGGCTCGCGCGCTCGACCTTGCTCGCAGGATCCCAGAGCTTGGAGCGAATGAGCGCCTTGGCGCACTGGTAGAACACGCGCTCGACCGCGATGAGCAGCACCGAGCGCGGCGCCTTGCCCTGCATGGTGAAGCTTTCGCAGAGCGCGGGCTCGGTGCAGATCGTGGCGCGGCCCATGACGCGGATGGTCTCGCTCACGCCTGGGATCATGAAGATGAGCGCGACGCGCGGATCGTGGATCAGGTTGCGCAGGCTGTCGATGCGGTTATTGCCGCGGCGGTCGGGAATCGCGAGTGTCTTGGCGTCGAGCACGCGCACGAAGCCCGCAGGATCGCCGCGCGGCGAGCAGTCGAGCCCGTCGGGACCATTCGTCGCGATGAGCAGGAATGGCGCCGCCTCGATCAGCTTGCCGTAGCTGTCGTTGACGTGATCGATCTCTTTGGTCAGCGCCGGTCCGTAGGGACGCTCGTTATAGAGCGCCTCGAGCTCGGCCATGGTGGTGATGGTGTGGCTTACGTCGACGCCGTGCGGCATGTGGATCGAATCCCGGTTTAGTGCGCTCCGGCATTGCTTATATTGGCTGCCTTGATGATCGGCCACCATTTCTCGGTTTGGGCGCGCTGAAAGGTGGCCAGCGCAGTGGGCGTCTGCTGCTCGGCTGGCGGGATTTCCTGTCCCAGCGCCGCAATGCGCTCACGGACGCCCGGATCGGCGAAGGCGGCCACCACCGCGGCATTGAGCTTGGCGATCACGTCTTTCGGTGTGCCTTTCGGCGCCCACAGCCCGCGCCACAGTGAGAACTGAAGCGGGACGCCGTTTTCCGCCATGGTGGGAATCTCCGGTGCCGCGGCCCAGCGATGCGTGCTGGCGATGCCATAGGCGCGCACTTGTCCGCTGCGGATATAAGGGAGCGCGCTCGAGGCGTCGACGAACAGCAGATCGACGTGGCCGCCGACGAGATCCAGGATCGCCTGCCCGCCGCCATGCTGGTAGGGAATGAAAGCCAGGCGGGTCTTCGTCAGATTTTGGAATTCGATCCCGGTGAGGTGTCCGCCGCTGCCGACGGTGCCGGGCAAGCCCAGCGTGCCGCGACCTGGATTGTCCTTCAGCCACGCCAGCAAGGCAGGCAGGTCCTTCGCAGCGAGCGTGCTGCGCCCGACGAACACCTGCGGATTGCTGGTCAGCATGGCGACCGGCTCGAGGTCGCGGAGCACGTCATAGCGCACCGGAAAAATCGCCGAGCTCGAGACGTGGCTGGTCTGATCGCCGAGGCTGAGCGTGTAGCCATCCGGCGCCGCATGCACCACGCGGCTGACGGCGAGCGTTCCGCCAGCGCCGGTCATGTTTTCCACGATCACCGGCTGGCCGAGCGATTTCTGCAGCGGTTGCGTCAACAGACGCGCGATGAGGTCGACGCCGCCGCCGGCGGCGAAGGGGACGAGCACCGTGATCGGACGCGAGGGATAGGTTTCCGCGCCAGCCGTATTTCCCGTGAGGCAGGCCGCGCCGAGGCCGGCAAGGGCGATGAGCGTTCGGCGATTGATCGGCTGCATGCGACGTCTCCTGCTGGGCTTACCGGCATGTTCGACCGTGTGCCAACCGTACCTATGGTGTGGTATAGGAGAATGCTGAAAAACGCTCTAGCGCTATAGGTTGTTCCGATGTCAAAGACGCTCACGGACTGGGACAGCCGGCTCGGCCGCCGGCTGAAGCTCCGCGATCTCCACATCCTGTCGGTGGTGGTGGAGCGCGGCAGCATGGCGAAGGCAGCCAAGCAGCTGCGGATGGCCCAACCCTCGATCTCGGAGGCCGTCGCCAACCTGGAAGCGGCCTTGAACGTCCGTCTGCTCGACAGAAGCCAGCGCGGCGTGCTGCCGACCGTTTACGCGCGAACCTTGCTCAGGCGCAGCGACATCGTCTTCGACGAGCTGCGGCAGGGCCTCAAGGAGATCGAATTTCTCGCCGATCCCACGCGAGGCGAAGTGCGCCTTGGATGTCCGGAAACGCTGGCCGGTCTGGTCTCCACCGTCATCGACCAAATGTCGCGCCGCTACCCGCAGATCGCGGTGCATGTGGTGCCGACCGAGCCCTTGATGCTGCAGCTCGGCGGATTGCGCGAGCGCAGCGCCGATCTTCTGGTGGGACGGTTGGCAAAGGCGCTGATGGACGACGACATTGCAACCGAGCCGCTCTTCGATGACGGCTTGTTTGTGGTTGCCGGTGCCGCTCATCCGTTGAGCCGGCGCCGCAAAATCGAGCTCTCGGAACTGACCGGCGAGCGATGGATCCTCTCTCCGCAAAACAATCTGCTGATGCCGCTGGTTGCGGAGGCATTCCGCGCCAAGGGGCTGAGCACTCCGGTGGCGAGCGTCACCACGATCTCGGTGCATGTGCGCAGCCAGTTGCTCGCCACCGGCCGCTTTCTCGCGATCATGCCAGGCTCCGGGTTGCAGCAGAACGCGCAACGCTGGCAGCTCAGGGCGTTGCCCGTCGATCTCGGCGTGCGAATGCCGCCGGTCGGAATATTGACCCTGAAGAATCGCACGATCAGCCCGGCCGCGGCATTGTTCATCGAGCAGGCAAGGGCGCATGCGCGGACGATGCGCGGTTGATATCGGAGCGGCCGTCCAAGGTGCTCACTGCGTCAAGATGCTCACCTTTAACAGTGAGCATGTTGAGCATCTTGCAGGCTTGCCCCGGAAACTTGCTATGAAGCCCACATGAACAAACCCGTTGAACTCGGTCTCGACACTTTCGGCGACGTCACCGACGGTGCGGACGGCAAGCCGAAACCCGCAGCACAAGTCATCCGCGATCTGGTCGAGGAGGGTGTCCTCGCCGACGAAGTCGGCGTCGACTTCATCGGCGTCGGCGAGCATCACCGCGCTGATTTCGCCGTCTCCTCGCCGGAAATGGTGCTGGCGGGGATCGCCACCCGCACCAAGCGCATCCGTCTCGGCTCGGCGGTGACGGTGCTCTCCTCCGACGATCCGATCCGCGTGTTCCAGCGCTTCTCCGCGCTCGATGCGCTCTCGAACGGACGCGCCGAGGTGATGCTCGGCCGCGGCTCCTTCATCGAGTCGTTCCCACTGTTCGGTTTCGATCTCAATCAATACGAGGAGCTGTTCAACGAGAAGCTTGATCTGTTTGCCGCCGTGCTCAAGCAACAGCCGGTGACCTGGGAGGGCAGCTTTCGCCCGCCGCTGAAAAACCAGAACGTCTATCCGAAGACCGAGTCCGGCAAGCTCGTCACCTGGATCGGCGTCGGCGGCACCCCGCAATCGGTGATGCGCGCCGCGCATTACGGCATGCCGATGATGCTGGCGATCATCGGCGGCGATCCCAAGCGTTTCGCCCCCTTCGCAGATCTCTACCGCGACGCGCTCAAGAAGCTGGGCAAGGACGAGCTGCCGGTCGGCGTGCACTCGCACGGCTTTGTCGGCGAGACCGACGCGCAGGCGAAAGAGGACCTGTTCGCCGACTATAAGCGCATGCGCGATAGGATCGGCCGCGAGCGCGGCTGGCCGCCGCTCACCCGCGACGACTTCGAGCGCGAGATCGCGCACGGCTCGCTCTATGTCGGCGCGCCGGAAACGGTGGCGCGCAAGATCGCCGGCACGGTGAAGGCGCTCGGCGTCAGCCGCTTCGACATGAAATACTCCGCCGGCCCGCTGTCGCACGAAAAGATGATGCGCAGCATCGAACTCTACGGCCGTAAGGTGATGCCGCTGGTGCGGGAGATGGTTGCCTGAGGCAGAGCGAGCCGGGAGAGGGCGAGAGCAAAATCGCGCTGCCCCTCTCCCGCCTCGCATTCGCTCGGCACCCTCTCCCCGCAAACGCGGGGAGAGGGAAAATACAGCCGGCATTTATAAAAGGACGGAAGGCCTAAGCGAGCTCACCCCGCGTGCTTCCCCTTCGCGCCATCCCTTACTCGCAACTCCGTCTTCAGCACCTTGCCGTAATTGTTCTTCGGCAGCGCCTCGATGAACACGTAGTCCTTGGGACGCTTGAAGCGCGCGATGGAGGCAAGGCACAGCGCGTCGAGCTCGTCGGCCTTCGCCGCGCCGACCACATAGGCGACGACGACCTCGCCCCATTCGCGGTCCGGACGGCCGATCACCGAGACCTCGCGCACGCCGGGATGCCGCAGCAACACCTCCTCGACTTCGCGCGGATAGATGTTGGAGCCGCCGGAGATGATCAGGTCCTTGGAGCGGTCCTTGAGATAAAGGTAACCGTCCGCGGAGAGCGCGCCGACATCGCCGGTGTGCAGCCAGCCGTCCTTGAGCGTCGCCGCCGAGGCCTCGGGATTGCGCCAATAACCCGCCATCACGGAATCGCCGCGGCAGAGGATCTCGCCGGTCTCGCCTGCCGGCAGCGGCCGGTCGGCCTCGTCCGCGATCATCACCTCGATGCAGGCGAAGGCGCGGCCGGCCGAGGCCAGGCGCTCGCGCCACTGCGGCGCGGCGCGATCGCCGATCTCCTGCTTGGTCAGCGTCGAGATGGTCATCGGGCTTTCGCCCTGACCGTAAATCTGCGCAAAGCGCGGGCCGAACCGGTCGAGCGCGCGGACGGTGTCCTCGACATACATCGGCGCGCCGCCCCAGATGATGGTGCGGATGCGCGAAGGATCGCAGTCGCGCGGACAGTCGACCAGGCGCTTCACCATGGTCGGCGCCGCGAACATCGAGACATTCGTCCAGCGCTCGAACAGGCCGAGCACCTCGTCGGCCTCGAAGCCCGACGACTCCGGAATGACATGCGTCGCCGGGCGCGCGATCGCCGCCGGGATGTAGAGCCCCGAGCCGTGGCTCATCGGTGCCGCATGCAGCAGCGCATCGCCCGGCGCGGTCGGATCGACTTCGGCGAGATAAGCGTAGCTCGCGGTATGGAGGACCTTGTGGGTGAGCATGGCGCCCTTGGGGCGTCCCGTGGTCCCCGAGGTGTAGAACAGCCAGGCCAGATCGTCGGGCGCGCAGGCCGCCGGCGTGATGGCGTCGGCCTGCAGCAGCCTCCGGTACTCGGCACTATCGATGACGATGAGATGCTGCAGCGATGCCGGCGCATGGGCCGCGACGGCCGCGTGCAGATCGTCCGAGACGAAGCAGGCCTTGGCCTGCGAATGCTCGAGCACATAAGCAAGCTCGGCGGCATGTAGCTTGGCGTTCGCCGGCACGACGGCGAAGCCGGCATGCCAGACGGCATACATCGCCTCGATGTAATGGACGGAGTTCTTGGCGGCGATGACGACGCGGTCGCCGGCGTCGAGGCCGAGCGTTCCGCGCAGCGCGCCGGCGAGCCGCCCCACCCGGCCGGCAAGCTCGGCATAGGTGAAGACCGCCTGCGGACCGCGCGCGACGGCAGGCTGGTCGGGACAGCTCTTGCCGGCGCGTTCCAGCGCAATCGCAAGGTTCATGCGGTGTCTCTATGCAGCACGCGGTTTATTCCATCTTCGTCGCATTTTATTTCTTCTTAATGCCTTCGCGTCTGCGACCGCAACCTGCTTCACCCGCATTCCAGCGCCGCATCGGCCCGTGTATTCTCCGCGGCCGAGCCGAAGAGGCTCCAACGAAGATTTGCAAGGGAGGGCTGAGGAATGAAACGATCATTGATGATGCTTGCGGCCGGCGTGGCCGCGCTCGCCGGATTTGCGGCGCCTGCGGTCGCAGCGGACGTGACGCTCGGGCGCCTCGACTGCGGCACGCCGCAGGATCCGATCGCGGTCAATCAGCGCTTCTCCGACACGCTGGCGTTTCCCGACCTGAAGCTGCAGTTCGTCTATAGCTGCTACATCATCAAGCACGGCGACGATTACATGCTCTGGGACACCGGACATTCGATGAGCGCGCCGAACGTGGCGCCGAAGGTCAGCATCGTCGACCAGCTCGCGAAGGTGAACATCAAGCCCGAGCAGATCAAGTTCGTCGGCATCAGCCACTATCACGCCGATCACACCGGCCAGGTTTCCTCGTTCCCGAAAGCCACGCTGCTGATCGGTCAGCGCGAATGGGAGGCGATCACCAGCCCGAACCCAGCGCAAGGCGTGAACTTCAAGCCGTTCGAAGCTTGGGCCAAGGGCGGCAGCAAGGTCGAGCCGCTCTCGGTCGACAAGGACGTGTTCGGCGACGGCAGCGTCGTCGTGCTGCGCACACCAGGCCATACGCCGGGGCACCAGAGTCTGCTGGTGCGGCTGCCGAAGATGGGCAACGTGATCATCAGCGGCGATGCCGTGCATTTCCGCGAGAACTACGACAGCGACGGCGTGCCGGCGTTCAACTACAGCCGCACGCAGACGGTGGCCTCGATCGAGCGGCTGAAGGGCTTGGTGAAGAGCCAGAAGGCGACGCTGATCATCCAGCACGACAAGCGCGACATCGAGAAGCTGCCGGTGCTCCCGGCGATGGCGAATTAGGGTCTCTCCGAAGAGACCCACGAAGTGCGAAGGGGCTCACTTAAAAGAGTGAGCCCCTTCAGACGAGGTGAGCGCCTTCAGGCACGGAACTCATCGGTAATCTGGATTAAGACTGACGGTGTGAGTTCCATCGATTGCGCGTTGGCGTCGCCACCGGAATCATGGCACAAGCTCACCCGCCGCCGCGCGCCAGCGGTTGACAAGACGGCGCACCAGATTTCCCCCCCCCGCGTGATTTGTCGTACGAGGGTTTAACGCCGCGATTCCATCGCCATGCGGACGGCGAGGCCGGCGAGCACGGTGCCCATCAGCCAGCGCTGAATGAGCAGCCACCGTGGCCGCGTGCCGAGGAATACGGCGATCGAGCCGGCCGCCATAGCGATCATCGCATTGACGCTCACGCTGATGGCGATCTGCGTGAAGCCGAGCGCGACCGATTGGCTGAGCACGCTGCCTTGCGCCGGATCGATGAATTGCGGCAGCAGCGACAGATAAAGCATCGCGATCTTCGGATTGAGCAGATTGGTGAGAAGCCCCATGGCGAACAGCCGCGCCGGACCGTCGGCAGGGAGCGCCTTCACCTGGAACGGCGAGCGGCCGCCGGGCTTGAGCGCCTGCCAGGCGAGCCAAAGCAGATACGCCGCGCCCGCGAGCCGCAGGGCGTCATAGGCATAGGGCACGGCGAAGAGCAGCGCGGTGATGCCGAAGGCGCTGCACAGCATGTAGAAGATGAAGCCGAGCGCGACACCGCCGAGCGAAATGATGCCGGCGAGGCGCCCCTGCGTGATCGAGCGCGAGATCAAGTAGATCATGTTCGGCCCGGGCGTGAGCACCATCCCGAGCGACACGGCGGCAAAGGCGAGGAGAGTGGGGGTGGAGGGCATGAGACTTCCTTAACAGGCCGCCGACTGACTCTCCACCCTTCACCTCTCCCCGCGTGCGGGGAGAGGTCGACGCGCGAAGCGCGTCGGGTGAGGGGGCGTTCCCACAATTCTGAGTGCTTTAGAAAGAGCCCCTCACCCCAACCCTCTCCCCGCTAAAGCGGGGCGAGGGAGCGCGCCGTCTACGCGGCACTGTCTCGGCACAAAGCAAGCGCCTAATGCGCCTCGTCCCAATTACCGGCGGCGCGGGCGTCGACCGAGAGCGGCACCGACAGCGACACCGCAGGATGCGGCGCGTCTTCCATCACCTTCTTGATCAGCGGCAGCGTCTCGGTGATCTCGTCTTCCGGCACCTCGAAGATGAGCTCGTCGTGCACCTGCAGCAGCATTTGCGCCTTGAGCTTGGCCTTGGTCAGCTCCGGCTCGATGCGGATCATGGCGCGGCGGATGATGTCGGCGGCGGAGCCTTGCAGCCGCGCATTGATCGCGGCGCGCTCGTTGAAGGCGCGGATCGATGCGTTGCTCGCCTTGATATCCGGGTAGTGGCACTTGCGGCCGAACAGCGTGAGCACATAGCCGTTCGCCCGGCAGAACGCCTTGGTCTCTTCCATGTAGTCGCGGATGCCGGGGAAGCGCTCGAAATATTTCTTGATGTAGGCGCCCGCCTCCTCGCGCTCGATGCCGAGCTGGTTGGCAAGCCCGAACGCTGAGATGCCGTAGATGATGCCGAAATTGATCGCCTTGGCGCGGCGGCGCACGTCGGCCGGCATGTCCTTCACCGGCACGCCGAACATCTCCGACGCCGTCATCGCGTGAATGTCGGTGCCGTCCTGGAACGCCTTGCGCAGCGTCGGCACCTCGGCGACTTCCGAGAGGAGCCGCAGCTCGATCTGCGAATAGTCGGCAGAGACGAGCCGCATGCCCGGCGAGGCGACGAAGGCGCGGCGGATCTTGCGGCCTTCCTCGGTGCGGATCGGGATGTTCTGCAGGTTCGGCTCGGAGGACGAGAGCCGTCCCGTCGAGGTCGACGCCAGCGCGTAGCTCGTGTGCACACGATGCGTATCGGGATTGACGTAATTCGGCAGCGCGTCGGTGTAGGTTGAGCGCAGCTTCGAGACTTGCCGCCAGTCGAGGATCTTCTGCGGCAGCGCGTGGCCTTGCTCAGCGAGGTCTTCGAGCGCGCGCGCGCCGGTCGACCAGGCGCCGGTCTTGGTCTTGGTGCCGCCCGGCAATCCCATCTTGCCGAACAGGATGTCGCCGATCTGCTTGGGGCTACCCGGATTGAGCGCCTCGCCGGCGAGCTCGCGGATGTCGGCTTCGACCGCGCCCTGTTTTTGCGCCAGCTCGCCGGAGAGCCGCGAGAGCACCTGCCGGTCGATGGAGATGCCGCGGCGCTCCATGCGCGCAAGCACCTTCACCAGCGGCCGCTCCAGTGTCTCGTAGACGGTGGCGACGCGCTCGGCGACCATGCGCGGCTTGAGGACGAGCCACAGCCGCAGCGTGACGTCGGCGTCTTCCGCAGCATATTCGGTCGCGGTCTCGATCGGCACGCTCTCGAAGGTGAGCTGCGACTTGCCGACCTTGGTGATCGAATTGTAGTCGACGGTCTTGTGGCCGAGCCACTTCTCCGAGAGCTCGTCCATGCCGTGATTGGCCTTGCCGGCATCGAGCACGTAAGAGATGAGCAGCGTGTCGTCGAAAGCGCCGAGCTCGATGCCGCGCTGCGCGAAAATGAGCGAGTCAAATTTCAGGTTCTGTCCGACCTTGAGGACGGCACGATCCTCGAGCAGCGGCTTCATCGCCGCGAGCGCATCGGCCTCCGGAAGCTGGTCGGGCAGGCGCTTCGGCGCGAACAGGCTCTGCCCGCCGCCTTCGCCGCCCTCGTGATGGCCGAGCGGCACATAGCAGGCTTCGTTCGGCGCCACCGCCAGCGAGAAGCCGCAGAGCTCGGCGCGCATCGGGTCGAGGCTCGTGGTCTCGGTGTCGACCGCGACGACACCGGTCGCGTGCGCGCGCGCGATCCAGTGTTGCAGGCGATCGAGCGTGCGCACGGTCTCGTATTTGCTGCGGTCGATGGGAATGGCGCGGATCTTCTCCGCGCGCGCCTTCACCAGCGAGATCGGCTCCAGGACGTCTTGCTGAGGCCTCTCACTCCCTCCCCCCTTGCGGGGGAGGGGTGGGGAGGGGGGTAAGTCGCCGAGGTCGAGTCGTAACGTACCCCCCTCCCGGCTCGCTTCGCTCGCCGACCTCCCCCTCAAGGGGGGAGGTGAAGCCGTGCTCGGCGCCGCGCCGGGGGCCGACAAATTCGCGTCCGCCTCGATCTGCGATGCGTCGATCGACGACTGCTCGGCGACGCGGCGCGTCAGCGTCGAGAACTCCATCGCCTTGAGGAAGGCGATCAGGCGGCGGTAGTCCGGCGCGTGCACGGCGAGGTCGTCGACCGGCACATCGAGCGGCACTTTTGGATCGAGCGTCACCAGGCGGCGCGAGAGGCGCGCCTGCTCGGCATTGTCGATCAGCGTCTGCCGGCGCTTCTCCTGCTTGATCTCGGAAGCGCGCGCCAAAAGCGTGTCGAGATCGCCATATTCGCCGATCAGCTGCGCCGCCGTCTTCACGCCGATCCCGGGAACGCCCGGCACGTTGTCGGAGGAATCGCCGATCAGCGACTGGACATCAATCACCTTTTCCGGCGGCACACCGAATTTCTCGATCACCTCGGCGCGGCCGATGCGCTTGTCCTTCATGGTGTCGTACATGACGACGGTATCGCCGACGAGCTGCATCAAATCCTTGTCGGATGAGACGATCGTCGTCGTCGCCTTGGCCTCGCAGGCGAGCCGCGCATAAGTGGCAATGAGGTCGTCGGCCTCGAAGCCGGCCTGCTCGAGACAGGGGATGTCGAAGGCGCGCACCGCCTGACGAATGAGCGGGAACTGGGGGATCAGGTCTTCCGGCGCATCCGGCCGGTGCGCCTTGTAGTCGGGATAGAACTCGGTGCGGAAGGTCCGCTCGGACTTGTCGAAGACGACGGCGAGATGCGTCGGCTTTTCGTCGGGTTTCATCTCGGCGAGCAGCTTCCACAACATGTTGCAGAAGCCGAGCACGGCATTGACCTGCAGCCCGTCGGATTTGCGGGTGAGCGGCGGCAACGCGTGATAGGCGCGGAAAATGTAGCCGGAACCGTCGACCAGGAAGACATGGTCGCCGGCTTTCAGCGGGCGTGACGCGGCGGCAGGCTCTGCGGGCGCGCCTTTCGGCGCGGCGGATTTGGCGGCTGATGGCATGGCCCGAATGTGGGCCGTCGAGCGCCTCGAATCAATCGCTCGTTATCAACAGGGAGCCATGCCGAGTCACTCGGCCGGCTGCAGCACCGGTTGCGGCTTTTTTTCGGTGAGCCAGAAGGCGGCCGGGCGCTTGAACAGGAAGCGTAGCGGCGTGCCTCGGGTCAGCCAGAACAGCGACAGCGAGCCGAGCACGCCGGCGGCGGTGATGATGATCGCCATCACGCCGACATCGGCGATGATGCCGGTCTTGAGCAGAAGCGCGCGGGTCGCCGCCATCGGCAGGAAGAAGGCGAGATAGACGACGATCGAATTCTCACCGCAGTAGCGTAGCGGCTCGAACACGTGGCTCTTGGCGAACAGCGCCGAGATCGACACCACCGCCGCGGCGCCGACGAGGCCGAGCGCCAGCGAGATGCCGGGAATCGTCGCGTAGCCGAAATAGACCAGGCTGCCGTTGAGGAGGCCCCAGAGTGCGAGGCCGCCGAGCGCGTGGAGCGGTTTCGCCTGTACGCGCGCCGCCAGGGCGAACACGTAACGCGCCAGCCAGTAGCCGGTATAGAAGTAGACGAAGCGGCCGGCGAACTCGTCGATCACGGTCCAGCCGGTGTCGATCGGCGCGCTCTGCAACAGCGCAGCGACGATCCAGATGAGCCACGGCGGCACGTTGCGCGTGAGCTTGGTGAACACCATGAAGATCGGCAGCAGGTAGATGAACCACAGCGTGCCGAACGGATCGATCAGCGAGAGCAGATAGAGCCGCATGACTTCGCCGGCGCCGCCCGCCGCGGCGATGCTTGGCGCCTTGACCACGAACTGGATGGTCATCCAGAGGACATAGAAATAGGCGAAGTGCACGACCTTGCGGTCGAGATAGGTGCGCCAGTCGCGATCGATGACCAATCCGAGGAACAGGCCGGAGATCATGAAGAAGTCGGGCATGCGGAAGGGGCGCGCGAAAGCGACGAGCGCGTGCATGAAACCTTCGCGCCCGGCCGCGGCCTCGACGCCCAGCGTCGAATGCATCATCACCACGAAGACGATGCAAAACCCTTTGGCGTAGTCGACCCAGTCGACCCGCCCGTTCTGAAGATGGCTGTCCCGCATGACGGCCATATGGAACAGAACCGGTTTCTTTCGCCTTTACACGACCGCAGAAAGACGGGGGTATTGCGTGAAAAGTGAGCGGTATCGGGGAATTGACGATAAGCGACGAGCGTCGCTCGCCACTCTCGGCGGCCTCTGCTATGAGGGCCGTCCCTGATTTGTGGGTTGGTTAACCATAGACAGCACGGATTGCCATGCGCGTTGCCATGATCGGCACCGGCTATGTCGGGCTCGTTTCCGGAGCCTGCTTCGCCGACTTCGGCCATGAGGTCACCTGCGTCGACAAGGACGCCAAGAAGATCGAGGCGCTGCATCGCGGCGTCATGCCGATCTACGAGCCCGGGCTCGATGCGCTGGTCGAGCGCAATGTCGAGGCGAAGCGGCTCACCTTCACCACCGATCTCGCCAAGCCGGTGGCGGAAGCCGACGCGGTGTTCATCGCGGTGGGCACGCCCTCGCGGCGCGGCGACGGCCATGCCGATCTCTCTTATGTCTACGCCGCGGCGCGCGAGATCGGCGCCGCGCTGTCGGGCTTCACCGTGGTGATCACCAAGTCGACGGTGCCGGTCGGCACCGGCGACGAGGTCGAGCGCATCATCCGCGAGACGCGGCCCGATGCTGACGCCGCCGTCGTCTCCAATCCGGAATTCCTGCGCGAGGGCGCTGCGATCCAGGACTTCAAGCATCCCGACCGCATCGTCGTCGGCAGCGAGGACCCGCGCGCCAAGGAGGTGCTCGCCGAGCTCTACCGGCCGCTCTACCTCAACGCCGCGCCGATCCTCTACACCGGGCGGCGCACGGCAGAGCTGATCAAATACGCGGCCAACGCCTTCCTCGCCACTAAGATCACCTTCATCAACGAGATCGCCGATCTCGCCGAGAAAGTCGGCGCCGACGTGCAGCAGATCGCGCGCGGCATCGGTCTCGACAACCGCATCGGCGGCAAATTTCTGCATGCCGGTCCGGGCTACGGCGGCTCGTGCTTCCCCAAGGACACCGTCGCGCTGCTCAAGACCGGACAGGACAATGACGCGCCGCTGCGCATTATCGAGTCGGTCGTCGCCGTGAACGATGCGCGCAAGCGCGCCATGGCGCGGAAGGTCTCGGCTGCGCTTGGCGGCGAGGTGCGCGGCAAGACCATCGCCGTGCTGGGCTTAACCTTCAAGCCGAACACCGACGACATGCGCGAGGCGCCGTCGATCCCGCTGATCACCGCGCTGCAGGACATGGGCGCGAAGGTGCGCGTCTACGATCCGATCGGCATGGAGCAGGCGAAGGCGATGCTTACCGACGTCGCCTACACCGACAATGCCTATAGCTGCGCGCAGGACGCGTCCGCGCTGGTGATTGTCACCGAATGGGAGCAGTTCCGCGCGCTCGATTTCACGCGGCTGAAGCAGATCATGGAGCGGCCGGTGCTGGTCGACCTGCGCAATGTCTATCGGGCAGAAGACGTCGCGCGCCACGGCTTTCTTTATGAGAGCGTTGGCCGTCCGAGTGAGGCAGCCAAATAGATCGAAGATGCCGTGCGCAGCTTCGCCGAACCCCTGCCGATCGATGCCGCGCTCCCGGACCTGACCGCGGCGCTGCGCGGGGGCGCGACCGGCGTCCTCGTTGCGCCACCCGGCGCCGGCAAGACCACCCGCGTGCCGCTCGTGCTCGTCGACGAACCATGGGCGGCCGATAAGAAAATCCTGGTGCTGGAGCCGCGCCGGCTTGCTGCCCGCGCCGCCGCGGCGCGCATGGCGGCGACGCTCGGCGAGAGCGTCGGCGACACTGTGGGCCTGCGCGTGCGCTTCGGCTCGAAACTGTCGCGCAAGACGCGCATCGAAGTAGTCACCGAAGGCATCTTCACGCGGCTCATTCTCGACGATCCCTCGCTCGACGGCATCGCGGCCGTCCTGTTCGATGAATTCCACGAGCGCTCGCTCGATGCTGATCTTGGTCTCGCTTTGGCGCGCGACACGCAGACCGGGCTGCGCGAAGACCTGCGTCTGCTGGTCATGTCGGCGACGCTCGACGGCGCCCGCGTCGCAAAACTGCTCGGCGACGCGCCGGTGATCGAGAGTGCCGGCCGCGCCTTCGACGTGGAGACGCGCTATCTCGGCCGCCAGGCGCGCGCGCCCATCGAGCGGCAGGTCGTCGACGCGGTGCTCCGCGCGTTGCGCGCGGATCCGGGCTCAGTGCTGGTGTTTCTCCCCGGCGCCGCGGAAATCCGCCGCACCGAGACGCAGCTGACCGAGCGGCTCAGCGATCCTTCGGTCGACGTGGTCGCGCTCTATGGGGCGCTCGATGCGCAGACCCAGGATCGCGCCATCGCGCCGGCACCCAAGGGCCGTCGTAAGGTGGTGCTGGCGACCTCGATTGCGGAAACCTCGCTGACCATCGAGGGCGTGCGCGTCGTCGTCGATAGCGGGCTCTCGCGCGTGCCGCGCTACGAGCCGGATGTGGGGCTCACACGGCTCGAAACCGTGCGCGTCTCGCGCGCCGCCGCCGACCAGCGCCGCGGCCGCGCCGGTCGCACCGAGCCGGGCGTCTGCTATCGACTGTGGGACGAGCCGCAGACCGGCTCGCTCGAGCCTTATACGCGACCGGAGATTCTCGCCGCCGATCTCTCCTCCTTCGTGCTCGACCTTGCGCAATGGGGTGTCGCCGATCCGTCAAAGCTGGCCTTCCTCGATCCGCCGCCCGCGGCGGCGCTCAGCGAAGCCAAGACGTTGTTGCGCGAGCTCGGCGGCATCGACGCCGACGGCCGCATCACCGAGGGAGGCAAGGCGCTGCGGGCGCTGCCGCTACCGCCGCGGCTGGCGCGCATGGTAGTCGACGCCGCGCGCGAAGGGGCGGGGGCGCGCGCCGCCGATATCGCCGCGATCCTCACCGAGCGCGGGCTCGGCGGCGACGATGTCGACCTAGCGCATCGGCTCGATCAATTCCGCCGCGACCGCGGGCGCCGCGCCGAGGACGCCCGCGCCATGGCGCGGCGTTGGGCAGAAACGGCGTCGCCGGAGCGCAAGGCGGCGAGCGCCGACCTTTCCGCCGGAACGATCCTCGCGCTCGCTTATCCCGATCGCGTCGCCAAAAGCCGCGGTGGCGGCAGCGGCGCCTTCCTTCTGGCCAATGGCCGCGGCGGCAATGTCGATCCGGCTTCCGCGCTCTCCCGCGAACCGTTCCTCGCTGTCGCCGAGCTCACCGGCACCGCTGCGCAAAGCCGCATCGTGCTCGCCGCGGCGATCTCCGCCGATGAAATCGACGCGCATTTCGCCGACCACATCGCGAGCCGCGAAGAGGTGAGTTTCGATGCGGCGTCCGCGAGCCTGCGGGCTCGCCGCGTGCGCCGGCTTGAGGCGTTGACTCTCGCCGAGCAGCCGATGCCGGTCGCGACTGGTCTCGAAACGGCGCATGTGCTGGCGCAAGGCATCCTTGGCCTCGGGCTCGCGCGGTTGCCGTGGAGCAAGGCGCTCACTCAATTCCGCCAGCGCGTGATGTTCCTGCGCCAGGCCGAAGGCGATGAATGGCCCGACCTCTCGGACGCCGCGCTCGCCGACAATGCCGCGCAATGGCTCGAGCCGATGCTCGTCGACAAGACCGCGCTGGCGCAAGTCGCCGCCGACGATCTCGCGCAAGCGGTGATGGCGCTGCTCCCTTGGAACCTGCGCGCCCGGCTTGATGCCGAAGCGCCGACGCATTTCAGCGCACCCTCGGGGTCGCATGTGCCGATCGACTATGAGGCCGAGGGCGGCCCCAAGCTGTCGATCCGAGTGCAGGAACTGTTCGGCCTGGCACAGCATCCGAGCATCGCCGGTGGCCGCGTGCCGCTGACCATCGAGCTCCTCTCGCCCGCGCACCGGCCAGTGCAGGTCACCCGCGATCTGCCGGGATTTTGGCGCGGCAGCTATGACGATGTGAAAACCGAGATGCGCGGCCGCTACCCGCGCCATCCTTGGCCGGACAATCCCCTCGCGGCGCCGGCCACTCGCCGCGCAAAACCGCGCGGAACCTAGCGCATGATCCCGAAAAGTGGGCACCGGTTTTCGGAAAAGATCATGCGCCAGCAAAGAATCTAATCACACGCAACGCAAAGAATTTTTCGTCCTGCATCTCTGTGGTATCTGAGACCGGGGAGAGGGACGATGCGGGCGTTGGGGGAACGTCTGGCGCTGGGAGTGATCGAGCTGTTCCGGCGGCTGCCGTGGACCGGCTGGGCCGCCTGGATCGCGTTCTGTGTGATCGCACTCCTGCGCACTGATCCACGGCGTTTCGGCGCCACCTTCGAAGCCTATCTGCTCGCGGCGCAGCGGCTCGCCGCGCACGGCCAGGTCTACGATCCCGCGAACCTCGGCGATTTTCTCTATCTGCCCGTGGCGCTGCTGGTGCTGGTGCCGTTCACCGGGCTCGATCCAACGCTCGCGGCCGCGATCACGCTTGCGCTCTATGCCTTGGCGCTGACGCTTGCCGTGGTGGCGCTGACGCGGCGGCTGTTCCCGCAGGGCACGCCGGAGACGACTGCGCTGTACCTCGCCGGCATCTTGTTGTTCGTCAACATTCCAGCCGCCTGGTTCAACTTCAAGGGCGTGCAATCGCAGATCGTGATGACGGCGATGATGGTCGCCGCCGCCGCGGCGATGATGCGCGCGCAATGGGTCTGGGCATCGTTCTGGCTGTTCCTTGCCATCGTGCTCAAGCCGCTGGCGATGGTGATGCTGCTTCTGTGCGCCGCGCTCTATCCGCGCATGCGCATTCCGCTCATCCTCGCGCTCGTCGCCGCGCTGGCCTTGCCGTTCGCGTTCTACGACTGGAGCTATCTCATCGAGCTCCACCGCGCGCACGCGGTGAAATTATGGGCGATTGCCAGTGCGCCGCCGGCCGCGTGGCCTTACCAGGCGGATTTCACGACGCTCTTACGCGTCATCGGCGTGGTGCTGCCCGCCCCGGTGTCGGTGGCGGTGCGGCTCGCCGCCGCGCTGGCGACGCTGGCGCTGGCCTGGCGCGTGCGGGCGCATGGCGACCTGCGCAGCAGTGCCTTCGCCATTCTGATCCTCTCCGGCTGCTACATCACGCTGTTCGGGCCGCGCAACGAATTCCTCTCCTTCCTGGTCGTCACGCCTGCCATCGCGGCGCTTGGCTTTGTGCTGCTCGCGGCCGATCGCCTAGACCCCCGCGCCTGGCTGCTCATCCTCTGTGTGCCGGTGCTCGGCATGTGGTGGACGCTGTGGATCGACTCCTGGATGAAGCCGGCGATCATCCTCGTCATCTATGTCTGGCTCGGGCGCATGCTGCTGGTCCCGCAGCGCTGGCAGGAGATTTTCGACGCCGGCGCCAACTCGATAAAATCCCGCACAGTGTCTTAAGGCTCCGCTCACCATGCGCTGCGGCGGTCGCCGGCCCGGCGCCCCGATTAAGGCGGCGTTGTGCATCATCGTGCATTGATGCGGTTCAGCCATGCGCCAGATCTTGTACTTCGCCATCATCGCGCTCGCCGTCGGCGGCTTTGCCGCGCGCTATGCCGACAAGCTCATGGGCATGCCGAAGCCAGCCGCAACGATGCATGCGCAGGCGATGACGACGCAGGCGCCGACGAGCTCGCGCGAGCTGGTCATCCCGCGCGACGACCGCGGCCACTTCCAGGTCGATGGCCGCGCCAATGGCCGCCCGATCACCTTCATGGTCGACACCGGCGCGACGGTGATCGCCATGCGCGAATCCGATGCGGCGCGTCTCGGGATCCGTCCATTGCCGCGCGAGTACACCGCGAACGTCTCCACCGCTAACGGCAATCTCAAGGCTGCGCCGGTACGCTTTGACTCCGTCGAGGTGGGCGTTGGCATCCGCGTATTCGACGTCGCCGGCATCGTGCTGCCCGACGAAGCGCTCAGTGAAAACCTGCTTGGCCTGTCGTTCCTCTCCAAGCTGCGGCGCTTCGAATATGCCAATGGGCGCCTCGTTCTCGAGCAGTAGCGCCGTCCTTCACAAAAAGACCGGATTGCCGCGCACCTTTGCCCGCGCCGCGCGTTAGGCTATCTGTTCAGCGCATGATCCCGAAAAGTGGGTACCGGTTTTCGGAAAAGATCATGCGCCAACGAAGAATCTCCGCCTCCGAGGACCTCGATGTTTCCGACGCCGAAGCCCGCGCTTGCGCCCAATACCTATGCCTATGAGTCGACACCGCTGGTGAAGCCGACGGGCTTTCGCGAATACGACGCGCGCTGGCTCCTGGAAAAAGAGATCAACCTGATGGGCGTGCAGGCGCTGGGCATGGGGCTCGGCACGCTCATTCGCGAAATGGGCGTGAAGCCCGAGATCGTCACCGGTCACGATTTCCGCGGCTATTCGGCCTCCGTGAAGATGGCGCTGATCTCCGGCCTGCTCGCGTCGGGCTGCAAGGTGCACGACATCGGGCTGGCGGTGACCCCGATGGCCTATTTCGGCCAGTTTGAGCTCGACGTGCCCTGCGTCGCCATGGTCACCGCCTCGCATAACGACAACGGTTGGACCGGGGTGAAGATGGGCGCCAACCGCCCGCTCACCTTCGGCCCCGACGAGATGACGCGATTGAAAGAGATCGTGCTCGCCGCCAAGTTCGACCTCAAGGGCGGCGGCTCCTACGTGTTCGTCGAGAATTTTCCCGCGCGCTACATCGCCGACCTCACCAAGCGGCCGAAGCTCAAGCGGGCGCTCAAGGTGGTTGCCGCCTGCGGCAACGGCACCGCGGGCGCCTTCGCGCCGAAGGTGCTCTCGGAGATCGGCTGCGAGGTGATTCCGCTCGACTGCGAGCTCGACCACACCTTCCCGAAATACAATCCGAATCCGGAAGACATGAAGATGCTGCATGCGATCCGCGACGCGGTGCTGGCGCACAAGGCCGATGTCGGCCTCGGCTTCGACGGCGACGGCGACCGCTGCGGCGTGGTCGACAACGAGGGCGAGGAGATCTTCGCCGACAAGATCGGCGTGATGCTGGCGCGCGACATCTCCAGCCTGCATCCCGGCGCCAAGTTCGTCGTCGACGTGAAGTCGACGGGTCTCTTCATCACCGATCCGGTGCTGCAGAAGAACGGCGCCAAGACCGAGTACTGGAAGACCGGGCATTCCTACATGAAGCGGCGCACCAATGAGCTCGGCGCCATGGTCGGCTTCGAGAAGTCGGGGCACTTCTTCTTCCGCGCGCCGTTCGGCCGTGGCTATGACGACGGTCTCGTCTCCGCCATCGCCGTCTGCGACATGCTCGACCGCAATCCCGGAAAGAGCATGGCGCAGCTCAAGGATGCGCTGCCCAAGACCTGGTCGTCGCCGACCATGTCGCCGCATTGCGATGACGAGAAGAAATATGCCGTCGTCGAGGAGGTGGTGAAGCACTTCCAGGCGGCGAAGGACAAGCAGGAGAAGGTCGCGGGGCAAGCGATCCGCGATCTCGTCACCGTCAACGGCGTGCGCGTCACCGTCGAGGACGGCAGCTGGGGCCTGGTGCGCGCCTCCTCCAACAAGCCGGAGCTGGTGGTCGTCGTCGAGAGCCCGGTGTCCGAGGCGCGCATGCGCGACATGTTCAAGGCCGTCGACGGCGTGCTGCGCACACACCCGGAAGTCGGCGCGTATAACCAGACGATTTGAGCTCCGCCTCTCACATTGATTCCGACCCCTCCCGGCCTCATGCTGAGGAGCGCACGAAGTGCGCGTCTCGAAGCATGGGCCGCCCATCCTTCGAGACGAGCGCTAACGCGCTCTCCTCAGGATGAGGCGGACGAGACGTTCTGAGCTATGCGCATCGCCATCCTCGGCGCCGGGCCGGCCGGCCTTTATCTCGGTTACCTGATCAAGCGCCGCAGCCCGCAAACGGACGTCGTTATCGTCGAGCAGAACCCGCCCGACGCCACCTTCGGCTTCGGGGTGGTGTTCTCCGACCGCGCGCTGGAATTCCTGCGCGGCGACGACCCCGACACCTATGCGGCCATCGTCCCGGAGCTGGAGACCTGGGACGACATCACGCTGGTGCACGGTGGCGAGCGCATCGCCATCGACGGCATCGGCTTTGCCGCGGTCGGACGGCTGAAGCTTCTGCAGCTCTTGCAGGCGCGGGCGCGCTCGGTCGGCATCGAGCCGGAGTATCGCCGCACAGTGGCCTCGCTCGATGAGCTCGGCGCGGCCGATCTCATCGTCGGCGCCGACGGCGTGAACTCGCTGGTGCGACGCAGCTTTGAACATGACTTCGGCGCCAGCGTGCAACTGCTCACCAACCGCTTCGCCTGGTTCGGTACGAACAAGCCCTTTGCGACACTGACGCAGACCTTCCGCAGCACCGATTTCGGGCATTTCAACGCGCATCACTATCGCTACACGCCGGAAATGAGCACCTTCATCGTCGAGGTCGATGCGGCGACCTTCGCGAAAGCCGGGTTCGAGCGCATGAGCGACGCTGACGCCCGCGCGCTCTGCGAAGACGTCTTCGCCGACACGCTCGACGGGCACACGCTCATTTCCAACAATTCGATCTGGCGGCGTTTCCCGGTCATCCACAATGCTCATTGGTCGCACGGCAATTGCGTCTTGCTCGGCGACGCGTTGCACACGGCGCATTTCTCCATCGGTTCGGGGACGCGTCTTGCCATGGAGGATGCGATCGCGCTCGATCGCGCGCTAGCGCAGCACGGCAGTGACGTGCCGGCGGCATTGGCCGCTTACGAGGCGGCCCGGCGCCCGATCCTGGAAAAGCTCGTTACCGGGGCAAACGCCAGCGCCGACTGGTACCAGCGCTTTGCCGAGCACATGCAGCTTGTGCCAATCGACTTTGCCATGAGCTATGTCATGCGCTCCGGCCGCATCGATCTCGAGCGGCTGCGCAAGCTGTCGCCACGCTTCGTCGCGCGTTACGAGCGCGAGCGCGCCAGCACATGAGATTTCCGAAGCATCACCGCGGGCAAAGCGTGCTCCCTCCCCCCTTGAGGGGGAGGGTTGGGGAGGGGGGTACGATGCCCAGTCATGATGTGTGGTTCACCCCCCCCCTCCCGCTGCGCTTCGCGCGTCGGCCTCCCCCTCAAAGGGGGGAGGCGAAGAGGTGCTGCGCGTCAGAACGAAACAATAATCGCTAATCGTTCTTCCGCATCTGCCGCAGCGCCGGGAGGCCGATGCCGGTCGCCTCGAAGCCGCCGTCGACCGCAAGTGTCTGCCCGGTGATGTAGCTCGCGCGATCGCTGCAGAGAAAGAAGATCGCCTCGGCAAGCTCGCTCTCGAGCCCATAGCGGTTGAGCGGAATGGCGTCGTGATAAGCGGCGCGGATCTCCGGGGTATGCACGGCCTTGGCCATGGCGGTGTCGACCGGACCCGGCGCCACCGCGTTGACGCGGATGCCGAGGCTCGCGAGCTCGACCGCCTGCTGCTGCGTGAGATGCGCCAGGCCGGCTTTGCTGGTGCCGTAGGCGACGCGCATCGTCGAGGCGCGCACGCCCGAGATTGACGTAATGTTGACGATGGCGCCGCCGCCGGAATCGCGCATCAGCGGCGCCGCGGCCTGCGTGCACAGGAACGGCCCATTGAGATTGACCGCGAGCACGCGCGACCAGTCCTCATAGCTGACATCGAGGATCGGCTTGAACACGGCGACGCCGGCATTGTTGACCAGCGCGTCCAGGCGTCCGAAGCGCTCGGCGATTGTCTTCACGGCGGCCGCGATGCCCTTCGGGTCGGCCACGTCGCAGATAATCGCGAGCGTCGTCTCCGGCGCGTTGAGCGCCGCGTGGCTTTGCCGCAGCGTCTCGCCATCGATGTCGAGCAATACGGCGCGCCAGCCGTCGGCGAGGAAGCGTTTCACCGTCGCGAGCCCAATGCCGCGGGCGGCGCCGGTGACCAACACGACTTTCGGGACGGACGCAGCCATCGCTAAACCCGGCTACTCTTTTTCTTCCCGGAAGGTCGTGCGGAAGGCGTGCGCCGGATAGACGCCGAGCACCTTGAGCTCCTTGGAGAAGAAGGCGAGCTCCTCCATGGCGAAGGCGAGACTGCGATCGTCGGGATGCCCTTCGACGTCGGCATAGAACTGCGTGGCGAAGAAGTTGCCGCCGACCATGTAGCTTTCGAGCTTGGTCATGTTCACGCCATTGGTGGCGAAGCCGCCCATCGCCTTGTAGAGCGCCGCCGGCACGTTGCGCACGCGGAACACGAAGGTGGTGATCACCGGGCCGTTGTCGGATTTCGCCCATTGCGGCTCGCGCGAGAGCACGACGAAACGCGTGGTGTTGTTGGCTTCGTCCTCGACGTCTTCGGCGAGGATGTCGAGGCCGTAGATTTCGGCGGCGAGGCGCGTCGCGATGGCGGCGCGGCTCTTGTCGCCGCGCTCGGAAATTTCCCGCGCCGAGCCCGCGGTATCGGCGGCGACGATCGGCTTGATGCGCAGCTTGCGGATGATCTTGCGGCATTGGCCGAGCGCGTGCACGTGGCTTTCCACGCTCTTGATGTCCTTGAGCGTCGTGCCCTTGAGGCCGAGCAGCTGGTGGTGCACCGGGAGGAACCATTCGGCGACGATGTGCAGCCCGGATTCCGGCATCAAATGATGGATGTCGGCGACGCGTCCCGCGATCGAGTTCTCGATCGGGATCATACCGAGATCGGCTTCGCCTCCGCTCAGCGCGGTGAAGGCATCCTCGAAGGTCGGGCAGGGGACGGGCTCATAATCGGGATAGGCCTCGCGGCAGGCGAGATGCGAATTCGCCCCGGCCTCCCCCTGGAAAACAATGCGCTTTTTCGTGCTCATGAGAATGTTGTGGGCATCCCTCGGGGCGGGAGTCAACGTCCACCCAGAACCGCCCGCGCCTTGGCCAGATCCTCCGGCGTATCGACCCCAAGCGGCACGCCGTCGACGATGGCGACGTCGATGCGCATGCCGGCATCGAGCGCGCGCAATTGCTCGAGCCGCTCGCGCTTCTCGTTGGCCGAGGGCGGCAGCTTCACGAAGCGCGCCAGCGCCGCGCGTCGATAGGCGTAAAGCCCGACATGGTGATAATGCGGCCCGACGCCGGTTGCTTCCGCGCGGGTGAAGGTGCGCGCCTTGAGCCGGCGCGGCCCGAGCGGCTCGCCGATCGCCTTCACCACATTCGGATCACGGCGCTGCTCGGGGAGCTTGATCTCGGCGGCCAGCGTGCCGATGTCGACGGCCGGCTCGGCGAGGAGCTCCACCGCGGCGCGGATGTCGGACGGGTCGAGCGTCGGCTCGTCGCCCTGTACATTGACCACGATGCCGACGCGGCCCTGCGGGTCGATGAGCTCCAGCGCCTCGAAGATGCGATCGGAGCCCGAGGGATGGTCGCTGCGGGTGAGGACCGCGCGCCCGCCGGCGGCCGCCACGGCGCTGGCGATCTCCGCCGAATCGGTCGCCACCACGGCGGGCCCGATCTTGGCTTCCTCGGCGCGGCGCAGCACATGGACAATCATCGGTTGCCCGGCGATGTCGGCCAGCGGCTTGCCCGGCAGCCGCGTGGAAGCCATGCGCGCCGGGATCAAAACGAGGCTGTTGGTATCGGGCAGCTGTGCAAAACTTGGCATGAATGCCGCAGGTATACGGGTTGCCAGAGGGGAGGCAAACCGGTATCTCAACGGCGCCGCCGGAGCCCCGGCCGGCGTTCATCTACGCCGCCGCGCGTCCTCCTCGGGAGCCGAATTCCCATGGATTCCTTCGAACTCAACAAAGTCCTCGGTGCCATCCTCGGCACCTGTCTGGTGCTGCTGGCCCTCAACATCGCGTCCGGTGCCATATTCGCGCCGGAGAAGCCGCAGAAGCCCGGCTTCAACATCGCGGTCCAGGAGCAGCCGGAAGGTGGTAAAGCCGCGCCGCAAGAGCAGGAGCAGCCGGTCGAGGCCCTGCTCGGCAGCGCCAGCGCCGAGCGCGGGCAGAACATCGCCAAACAATGCCAGGCTTGTCACACGCTGGAGAAGGGCGGCCCGAACCGCGTCGGCCCGAACCTGTGGAACGTCGTCGGCCGGCCGAAGCATTCCGAGCCGGGCTTCAACTACTCGGCGGCGATGAAGAGCCAACAGGGCAACTGGAGCTATGACGACCTCTACAAGTTCCTGAAGAGCCCGAAGGCCATGGTGCCGGGCACGGCGATGACCTTCGCCGGCCTGCAGCGCGACACCCAGCGCGCCGATGTCATCGCCTATCTGCGCACGCTCAACGACAACCCGCCGCCGCTGCCGAAAACGGCTGCCGCGCCGGCGCAGCCGGCGAAACCGCAGCCGGGCAACCAGGGCGCGCAGCCGAACGCGCAGCCCGGACAGGCGCCCAAGAAACAATGAGCCCTTTGCGGCGTTGAACAGACGGCCGGGCGATCGCCCGGCCGTTTTGCTATTCGAGACGCGTTTTTCCCACGGGAAATTGAAGCGGGCTGCGGCGTTAGGACGTTGGGCCCGATGAAAGCCGATCTAAAAACGGACATAATCCAAGGAAGATCGTGATCGAGGAGGCTCATTCGTGACGCTGACCCGCCGGACTGTCCTGCAACAGGGCGCCGCCACGCTCGCCGCGCCGGCATTCGTCGGGCTCGCTTCGGCGCCGGCGCTCGCGCAAGAGAAGCAGTGGCGTCACGGCCTGTCGCTGTTCGGCGATTTGAAATATCCGCCGGACTTCAAGCATTTCGATTACGTCAATCCGGACGCGCCGAAGGGGGGCGCGGCGCGTCAAATGGCGTTCGGCACCTACGACAATTTCAATCGCGTGATCTCCGGTGTGAAAGGGAATCTGGCGCAAGGCACCGAGCTGATGCTGGAGACGCTGACGACCGCCGCGCTCGACGAAGTATCGACCGAGTACGGACTGCTCGCCGAAGCTGTCAGCAATCCGGTGGATTTTTCCAGCGTGACCTATCGCCTGCGCGCTAACGCGCATTGGCACGACGGCAAGCCGGTCACGGTCGAAGACGTCATCTATTCGTTCGATGTCTTCAAGAAGAACAGCCCGTTCTTCGGCGCGTATTATCGCCATGTCGTCAAGGCGGAAAAGACCGGTGATCGTGAAATCACATTCGCCTTCGACAGTCCGGGCAATCGCGAGCTGCCGCAGATCGTCGGCCAGCTTTTTATCCTGCCTAAGCATTGGTGGGAAGGTACGGATGCCTCGGGCCGCAAGCGCGACGTTACCGCGACGACGCTCGAACCGCCGCTCGCAAGTGGCCCGTATCGAATTAAGGACGTCTCCCCCGGTCGATCAATCACCTACGAGCGCGTGAAGGATTATTGGGGCAAAGACGCCAACGTGAATCTCGGGCGCAACAATTTCGACGAGATACGCTACATCTACTTGCGCGACACCACGGTGGCGATCGAAGCCTTCAAGGGTGACCAAGTAGATTGGCGTGTCGAGAACAGCGCCAAGAATTGGGCGACCGCTTACGATTTTCCCGCTGTCGCCGAGAAGCGCGTGGTGCTCGAAGAGTTCCCGGTCCGCAGCACCGGGGTCATGCAGGCGTTTGCGTTCAATATCCGCCGCGCCAAATTCGGCGACTCCCGCCTGCGCCGGGCGTTCAATTTCGCCTTCGACTTCGAGGAGATGAACAAGCAGCTGTTCTTCGGACAATACAAGCGGATCGCCAGCTATTTCGAAGGAACCGAGCTTGCGTCATCCGGCGTGCCGCAAGGCAAGGAGCTCGAAATTCTGCAGACCGTGCGCGACATGGTGCCGGCCGAGGTGTTCACGACGCCCTACACGAACCCGGTCGGCGGCAATCCGGAGGCGGTGCGCAACAATCTGCGCGAGGCGCTGCGCCTGCTCAAGGAAGCCGGCTATGAAGTCCGCAATCAAAAGCTGACCAACACGAAAACCAGCGAGATGTTGAGCGTCGAATTTCTCGTCGAGGACCCCTCGAGCGAACGCTTCGTCCTGTTCTACAAGCCATCGCTGGAGCGTCTCGGCATCACCGTCTCAGTGCGAACGGTCGACTCCGCGCAGTACGAAAATCGTCTGCGGCAATGGGACTTCGACATCATGGTCGCTGGCTGGGGAGAATCACTGTCGCCTGGCAATGAGCAGCGCAGCTATTGGGGATCGCAAGCCGCAGATCAGCCTGGCTCGCAAAATTATGTCGGTATCAAAAATCCGGCGATCGACGCGCTGATTGACCGCGTAATTTTCACCAAGGATCGCGGAGATTTGGTCGCGGCGACCAAGGCGCTCGATCGTGTCCTGCTGTGGAACAATTACGTTGTTCCACAATGGACGTACGGCAAGGTGCGCACCGCGCGCTGGGACCGGTTCACCCGGCCGAGTGAGATGCCGAAATACGGGAACGCGGCTTTCCCAGCCATCTGGTGGTGGGACGCGCAGAAGGCGGCCAAGGTGCCGGTGCGATCGTAATCATGCGGCAATTTACGCGACGCGACGCACTCGCGCTGACTGGCAGCGCCCTCGTCGCGACGCGGCTTTCGGCGCATGCCGCCGACGAGAGCGAGCGCCACGGCATGTCGGCGTTCGGCGACCTCGCCTATCCCGCGGACTTCACGCATTTCCCTTACGTCAATCCGCAGGCGCCGAAGGGCGGCGGCTATTCGGAGATCGTGGTCAACCGTCTCTATAACGGCTCGTTCCTCACCTTCGATTCGCTCAACAGCTTCATCCTCAAGGGCGTCGGCGCCACCAACATGGATCGCACCTTTGCGACCTTGATGGCGTCATCCGGTGACGAGCCGGATGGTCTCTACGGGCTTGCCGCGCGCACGGTGCGCATTTCCGATAATGGGCTCACTTACGAATTCCGCATGCGGCCGGAAGCGCGTTTCCACGACGGCAGCAAGCTCACCGCGCAGGATGTCGCCTTCTCGCTTAATGTTCTCAAGGAGAAGGGGCATCCGATCATCGCCGCGCGCATGCGCGATGTGAAAGGCGCGGAAGCCATCGACGATCTGACGGTGGTCGTGCACTTCGCCGAGAAACGCGCGCGCGACGTGCCGTTGTTCGTTGCCGGGCAGCCGATCTTTTCGCGCGCCTACTACACCGGTAAGCCGTTTGAAGAATCGAGCCTCAGCGTGCCGCTCGGCTCCGGCCCCTACAAAGTCGGCCGCTTCGAGCCGGGCCGCTTCATCGAATTCGAGCGCGTCAAGGATTGGTGGGGTGCCGACCTCCCGGTCGCGCGCGGGCAGAACAATTTCGACACGCTGCGCTACGAGTATTTCCGTGATCGCGATGTCGGCTTCGAGGCGTTCACCGGCAAGACCTATCTGTTCCGCGAGGAGTTCACCTCGCGCATCTGGTCGACGCGCTATGACTTCCCGGCGCTCAAGCAAGGCCGCGTCAAGCAGGATACGATCCCCGACGACACGCCGTCGGGTGCGCAGGGCTGGTTCATCAACATGCGGCGCGACAAGTTCAAGGACCGCAGGCTGCGCGAAGCGCTGATCGACGCCTTCGACTTCGAGTGGACCAACAAGACCATCATGTATGGTGCCTACGATCGCACCCACTCGGTGTTCCAGAACTCGCCGATGATGGCAAAGGGAAAGCCCAGCCCCGAAGAGCTCACGCTGCTCGAGCCGTTCCGCGGCAAGGTGCCGGACGAGGTCTTCGGCGAGCCTTATGTGCCGCCGGTGACCGACGGCTCCGGACAGGACCGCAAATGGCTGCGCGCGGGCTCGCAGCTTCTGCAGGACGCCGGCTTCCCCATCAAGGACGGCAAGCGCGTGCTGTCATCGGGGCAGCCGATCACCATCGAATTCCTGATCGATGAGCCGTCCTTCGAAGCGCACCACATGCCCTATATCAAGAATCTGAAGACGCTCGGGATCGACGCGACGGTGCGCTCCGTCGATCCGGTGCAGTATCGCAAGCGCGTCGATGACTTCGACTTCGACATCACGGTCGAGCGCATGGGCTTCACCAGCACGCCGGGCGACGAGCTGCGCACCTATTTCTCCAGCCAGTCGGCGGCGCTGAAAGGCTCGCAGAATCTTGCCGGCATCGCCGATCCGGTGATCGATGCGTTGATCGAGATCATCATTGCCGCCAAGACGCGGGCCGAGCTGGTCACCGCCTGCCGTGTGCTCGATCGCGTGATCCGCGCCGGCCGCTATTGGATTCCGCACTGGTACAAGGCTTCGCACTGGATCGCCTATTGGGACGTGTTCGGCCGCCCGCCGAAGCAGCCGCGGTACTTCCGCGGCATCCCGGAGACTTGGTGGTACGATGCCGCCAAGGCGGCGAAGCTATGAGGTTGAACGCGCCGGGGCCTCGCCCTTCGAGACGGCCGCTGCGCGGCCTCCTCAGGGTGAGGATCAGACAAGAGTTTCTCCTCATCCTGAGGAGCGGCGCGCCTCGCGCCGCCGAGCGAAGCGAGGGCCCCGGCGCGAGGAATGATAAAGCGCCGCGTCTCGAAGGATGAGGCCGAGCACCGTGAGATACACTGAACGATGAGCGCTTATATCCTCCGCCGCATCCTGCTGATGATCCCGACCATCCTCGGGATCATGCTGGTGGCGTTCGTCGTCGTGCAGTTCGCGCCTGGCGGACCGGTGGAACGGGTCATCGCGCAGCTCACCGGCTCCGACACCGGCGCCACCTCGCGCATCTCCGGCGGCGGCGGTGACTTCGGCGCGCGGGGCCAATTACAGGGCGGCTCGCAGATCGACGCCGTCTCCTCGAAATATCGTGGCGCTCAGGGTCTCGACCCGGAGTTCATCAAGAAGCTGGAGAAGCAGTTCGGCTTCGACAAGCCGGCCTATGAACGCTTCCTGCTGTTGATCTGGAATTATGCCCGCTTCGATTTCGGCAAAAGCTATTTCCGCGACGTGAGCGTGCTGCAGCTCATCGGCGAGAAGCTGCCGGTGTCGATCTCGCTCGGCGTGATCATGACCCTGCTCACCTATTTGATCTCGATCCCGCTCGGCGTGCGCAAGGCGATCGATGACGGCGCCCCGTTCGACACCTGGACGTCGGCGGTCATCGTCATCGGCTACGCAATTCCCGGATTCTTGTTCGCCATCCTGCTCATCGTCCTGTTCGCCGGCGGCTCGTTCTGGAACATCTTCCCGCTGCGCGGCCTCGTCTCCGACGATTGGGCGTTTCTGCCCTGGTACAAGCAGATCCTCGACTATCTCTGGCACCTGGTGCTGCCGATCACGTCGATGACGCTCTCCGCCTTCGCGACGATGACCTTTCTCACCAAGAACTCGTTCCTCGACGAGATCCGCAAGCAATATGTGCTCACCGCGCGCGCCAAGGGCTGCACGCAACATCAGGTGCTCTACGGGCACGTGTTCCGCAATGCCATGCTGATCGTCATTGCCGGATTCCCCGGCCATTTCGTCGGCGCCTTCTTCACCGGCTCGCTGCTCATCGAGACCATCTTCTCGCTCGACGGCATGGGACTGCTCAGCTTCGAGAGCGTGCTCAACCGCGACTATCCGGTGGTGTTCGCCACGCTCTATATCTTCTCGCTGCTCGGGTTGGTGGTGAAGCTCGTCTCCGACCTCACTTATACCTGGGTCGATCCGCGCATCGACTTCGAGACGCGGGAGGTCTGAGTGGACGCGCAGACCCCGCAAACCGCACCCGAGAATAAGTCCGTGTCGCCGACCGGCCTTGCTGTACCGCCGACCGGTCATGGCATCGCCGTCTCGCCGCTCAATCGCCGGCGCTGGGAGAATTTCAAGCGCAACCGGCGCGGCTACTGGTCATTCTGGATCTTCCTGGTGCTGTTCGTCGCCTCGCTGTTCGCCGAGTTCATCGCCAACGACAAGCCGTTCCTCATCATCTATGACGGTCACGTCTACGTGCCGGCGCTGGTCACCTATCCGGAGACGACCTTCGGTGGCGACTTCGAGACCGCGGCCGACTATCGCGACCCGTTCGTGCAGAAGAAGATCGCCGACAAGGGCGGCAGCATCTGGTGGCCGCCGATCCGCTACTCCTACGACACCCACAATCTCGATTTGCCGACGCCGGCGCCGTCGAAGCCGACCTGGCTGCTCACCGAGAAGGAGTGCAAGCCGGTGGTCGAGCGCAAGGGGCTCAAGAGCTGCCGCGATCTCGAATACAACTGGCTCGGCACCGACGATCAAGGCCGCGATGTCGTGGCGCGGCTGATCTACGGCTTCCGCATCTCGGTGCTGTTCGGGCTCACGCTCACCATCATCTCGTCGATCATCGGCGTCGCCGCCGGCGCGGTGCAGGGCTATTTCGGCGGCTGGACCGATCTGCTGTTCCAGCGCTTCATCGAGATCTGGACGGCGATTCCGTCGCTCTATCTGCTGCTGATCATGTCGTCGATCTTCGCGCCGGGATTCTTCGTTCTGCTCGGCATTCTGCTGTTGTTCTCGTGGGTCGCGCTGGTCGATCTGGTGCGCGCGGAATTCCTGCGCGGCCGCAATTTCGAATACATCCAGGCGGCGCGCGCGCTCGGCGTCTCCAATCCGGTGATCATGTTCCGCCACCTGCTGCCCAACGCCATGGTGGCGACCATGACCTATCTGCCGTTCATCCTGTCATCGTCGGTGACCACGCTGACCGCGCTCGACTTCCTCGGCTTCGGCCTGCCGCCAGGCTCGCCGTCGCTCGGCGAATTACTCTCGCAGGGCAAGGCCAATGTGCAGGCACCGTGGCTCGGCCTCTCCGGCTTCTTCACCATCGCCATCATGCTGTCGCTGCTCATCTATATCGGCGAGGCGGTGCGCGATGCCTTCGATCCACGCAAGACCTTCAGGTCGAACGCATGAGCGCGGAAAAGCTCCTCACGGTTCGCGACCTCTCGGTTGCCTTCGGCGGCGGCGCCCACCGCTCGGTCGTGGTTGACCGCATCTCCTTCGATATCGCCAAGGGCGAGACCGTGGCTCTGGTCGGCGAATCCGGCTCCGGCAAGTCGATGACCGCGCTGTCGGTGATGAAGCTGCTGCCGTATCCGTCGGCGAGCCATCCGAGCGGTGAGATCGTGTTCAAAGGCCGCGAGATCTTGCGCATGCCGGAGCGCGAGCTGCGCAAGGTGCGCGGCGACGACATCACCATCATCTTCCAGGAGCCGATGAGCTCGCTCAATCCGCTGCATACCATCGAGCGGCAGATCGCCGAGGCGCTGCTGCTGCATCGGGGTATGACCGGCGTGCCGGCGCGCAACCGCATCGTCGAGCTCCTTGGCCAGGTCGGCATTCCCGATCCGGAGAGCCGGCTCGCGAGCTATCCGCATCAACTCTCCGGCGGGCAGCGCCAGCGCGTGATGATCGCCATGGCGCTGGCGAACGAGCCCGATCTGCTCATCGCCGACGAGCCGACCACCGCGCTCGACGTCACCGTGCAGGCGCAGATTCTCAAGCTCCTGAAGGACACGCAGACGCGCCTCGGCATGTCCATGCTGTTCATCACCCATGACCTCGGCATCGTGCGCAAGATCGCCGACCGGGTCTGCGTCATGCAGCAGGGCAAGATCGTCGAGCAGGGCGAGGTCGCGCGCGTCTATGCCGATCCGCAGCATGCTTATACGCGCGCGCTGCTGAACGCGCAGCCGAAGCCCGATCCCGCGCAGCCGCAGCCGGCGGCGCCGCTCGTCATCAAGACCGACGCGCTCAAGGTCTGGTTCCCGATCCGCCGCGGCTTCCTGCGCAAGATCGTCGGCCACATCAAGGCCGTCGACGGCGTCAGCGTCGAGGTGCGCAAGGGCGAGACGCTCGGCGTCGTCGGCGAATCCGGCTCCGGCAAGACCACGCTGGGCCTCGCCATCCTGCGGCTGATCTCGTCGGACGGTCCGATCCTGTTCATGGGCAACAGACTGCAGGGCCTGAAATTCAAGGAGATGCGGCCGTTCCGCCGCAACATGCAGATCGTCTTCCAAGATCCCTACGGCTCGCTGTCGCCGCGCATGTCGGTCGCCGACATCGTCGAAGAGGGCCTCAAGGTGCACCACCCGGACATGCCGCAGACAGAACGCGAGCGGCGCGTGGTGCAAGCGTTGCGCGATGTCGGTCTCGATCCGGAGACGCGCTTTCGCTATCCGCACGAATTCTCCGGCGGCCAGCGCCAGCGCATCGCGGTCGCCCGCGCCATCGCGCTCGAGCCGACCTTCATCGTGCTCGACGAGCCGACCAGCGCGCTCGACATGTTGTTCCAGACGCAGATGGTCGACCTGCTCCGCGACCTGCAGAAGCGGCGCGAGCTCACCTATATGTTCATCTCCCACGACCTGCGCGTCGTTGCGGCGCTGGCCAGCCGGCTCCTGGTGCTGCGCAACGGCAAGGTGGTGGAGGAGGGGACCGCGGCCGAGATCTTCAAGAACCCGCAGACGCCCTACACCAAGGCGCTGTTCGCCGCGGCCTTCAATCTCGAGACCGCGCCCGAGGGCGTCGTGGCGCAGTAAGCGTTAGGCGGGCAGACGCCGCACGCTCGCGACTTCGCTGCCGCCGGCTTTGATGCGCGCGATCGCCTCGGCAACAGCTTCGATCGCCACTGCCATCTGAAACGCATTGGCGTGCACGATGCTTGTCGCATCGCGCGCGATCGCCACGTGACCTTTCCAGAAAATAAGATCGCCGCGGCGGAGCGCGTCAAGCGCGACTGTCGTTCCGAGCGCTGCCTGCATGTCGCTGTCGCGCGGGCAAGCGATGCCCGCCGCCTGCAGCGACACTTGCACCAGGCCTGAGCAGTCAATCCCGAGATTGCTCTTGCCGCCCCACAGATACGGCGTGCCGACAAAGCGTTCGGCAACGGCAACGAAGTCGCTCTCGGATGCGTCGAGCGCCATGAGGTGCCGGCGTGGCAGAAACCAGCCGGCAGTCGTCACCGCGAAGGCAGCGTCTTCTTTGGCGACACTCACACGAGCGCCGAACGGCAGCGTGCTCACCGGCGGCGTCTTGATGTCGGGTCTCACGAAGGCCAGCGTGCGCAGCGCCGCGACTTTATGCGTTGCCGCCGGGCCTGGCCGGCCGAGCGCGTTCGCCGGCAGCCAGCCGACATAGCCGTCGGCCACGAGCTGTGCCCAGACCCATCCTTCGTCGTTGGTTTCGTAAACGGCGACCGTCTCGCCATAGAGCGCTTCGGTGTCGAGCGCGGCATCGGGCGATGGCTCCCGGCGCAACGGCGCCTGTGCATCGAGCACGCTGCAGGCGGTGCCGTCGACAAAGCGCGCCGCCTCGACCTTGCCGCGCAGATGGCTCGCCGCGAGATCCGGGCGAAACGCGTTCAGGCGAGGATCGAGCGTGCCCACGTTATCCGTAGCGCTGCGCCAGCAGCGCATAGAGCGCGCGTGCCACCTGACACTCGCCGCCTTCCGGCCGTCCCGAGCGCGCGCTCGGCACCCAGGCATAGATGTCGAAATGCAGGAACGCCTTCGCGCTCTCGACAAAGCGCTTGAGGAACAGCGCGCAGGTGATCGAGCCGGCGAAATTCGAGGACGAGACGTTGTTCACGTCGGCCACCTTCGAATCCAGCATCTTGTCGTAGTTCTGCCACAACGGCAGCCGCCACACCGGATCGTTCTCTGCCGCGGCATGCCGAGCCACTTCAACGGCGAGCGCTTCATCATTGGTGTAGAACGGCGGCAGCTCGGGCCCCAGCGCAACGCGTGCGGCGCCGGTCAGCGTGCCCATGTCGATGAGCAAATCCGGGCTTTCCTCGTCGGCGAGCGCCAGCGCGTCGGCCAGCACCAGGCGGCCTTCGGCGTCGGTGTTGCCGATTTCGACACACAGTCCCTTGTGCGAGCGATAGACGTCGAGCGGGCGGAAGGCAGCGCCGGAAATCGAATTCTCCACCGCCGGGATGAGCACGCGCAGCCGCACCTTGAGCACGCGGTCCATGATCATGTGCGCGAGCGCGAGCACGGTGGCGGCGCCGCCCATGTCCTTCTTCATCAAGAGCATCGCGCTTTCCGGCTTGATGTCGAGGCCGCCGGTATCGAAGCAGACGCCCTTGCCGACCAGCGTCACCTTGGGATCGCGCTCGCTGCCCCAGGTGATGTCGATTAGCCGCGGAGCGCGCGATGAGCCCGCGCCGACCGCGTGGATGAGCGGGAAGTTCTGCGTGAGCAGCTCGTCGCCGATCACGCTGCCGAAGGTTGCGCCGTGGCGGTTGGCGAGCGCACGTGCGGCGGCCTCGAGCTCCGCCGGGCCCATGTCGTTGGCCGGCGTGTTGATCAGGTCGCGCGCCATCGTCACCGCGTCAGCGACGCGCGAGAGATCGACGCCGTCGACGCCTTCGGGCGGGAGCAGTCGCACCTTCGGCTCAGCCGGTTTGCGATATCGATCGAAGCGATAGGCGCCGAGCGCAAAGGCGAGGGCGCCGAGGCGGGCGTGATGCGGCTCGTTGGCGAAACGATAGATGCCGGGCGGCAGCAGGCCGGGAAGGCGGCCGGGCAGGAACAGGTCCTTCAGGTGCTCGTCAGCATCTTCCAGGCCGAACAGCACGCCGGCGAGTTTGCCCTCGCCATTGGGAAGCAGCGCGTGCTTGCCGGTCTTGCCGTCGAAACCCGACGCCCTGGCGAAGGCACGCGCCTTGGCGTCGAGCCCGTCGAGGATCGACGCGCTCGTCTTCGGCGTGACGAACCAGATCGGGATGGCCTGCGCGCCTTCGTTGCGCGTGGCGAAAATGGGATGCATGCGGCGGGCCTGACTTTCTTGTCCTGCTAACACGCGCCGGGCAGAGGCGGAAGAGACCCGTTAACCAGTCGTTAGGGTTAAGGATTTATTGCTGGGCGACCACGCTGGAACCCATGCGTCCGCACCAGACCCACGTCGCGCGACTGCTCACATCCGCTGCCGTTGCCGCCTTCGTGGCCGTGGCGGCGGCCGGCTGCACGACGACGGGCAGCGGCGAGACCACCGGCTCGATCGGCGCGACCTCGACGCCGCGCACCGAGGCGGACTGGCGCCACGAGGTCGAAATTTGGGGCGATCGCTACAAGGAAAATCCCGGCGAGCCGGACATCGCGTTGCACTATGCGCGGGCGCTGCGCGCCACCACGCAGCGGGCGCAGGCCGTCGCCGTGCTCGAGCGTGCGACCATCCAACATCCACACGACAAGGCGTTGCTCGGCGCCTATGGGCGGGCGCTGGCCGAGGTCGGCAACTATGCGCAGGCGCTCGACGTGCTCGGCCGCGCGCATTCGCCGGATCAGCCGGACTGGCACATCCTCTCGGCGCAGGGCGTCGTGCTCGACCAGCTCGGACGTTATGGCGAGGCGCAGCGCCACTATTCCAGCGCGCTGAAGATCGTCCCCGACGAGCCGTCGGTGCTCTCAAATCTCGGACTGTCCTATGCGCTCGCCGGCGACCTCAAGCGCGCCGAAGCGACGCTGCGCCGCGCCGTGGCGCGGCCGGGGGTCGATCCGCGTACCCGGCAGAACCTGGCGCTGGTCGTCGGCCTGCAAGGCCGCTTCGCCGAAGCGGAAGAGATCGCCAAGGCTGACCTGCCGCCCGATGAGGCGGAGGCCAACGTGTCCTATCTGCGCAGCCTGCTGGCGCAGCGCAATCAGCAGACCGCGACCAAGCCCGGTCGCCCAGGCGCCGCGCCCGCGCGCCTCCTGCAGCGCAGCGGCGATAGCTGAGCCGCTTCCCGCCGACATCTTCGCGCCGCCGTGCGGCGGGGATGTTGGTAAGCAAGAATATCGGGAACAGCGTTTGTAACTCGCAAGAAATTTCTCGCGCACGCATTTGCCTCTGCTACATCAGAGTCGTCTCGCTCCATTACCAAGGGGCGTCTGCGCAAGCGTCTACAGTCGCGGGGCGGGATGCGATGGCCGAGTGACGGGTGAGCTTTAGACGAACACCCAATCCATTCGGCGGTGAAGTCGCGATGCTCCCGGTGCACAGAACCCGTGCATCACGAGAGGTGTGGTCCCCCCAGTTTAGGTCGAGCTACCGG
>Ga0070741_10000543_pt1 | contig 132620 bp, 118 predicted proteins | sample Coa_R1_4_FD_66440 | JGI IMG/M metagenome (GOLD analysis project Ga0070741, IMG submission 66440) | Surface soil microbial communities from Centralia Pennsylvania, which are recovering from an underground coalmine fire - Coalmine... | ecosystem: Environmental > Terrestrial > Soil >... | reverse complement strand
AAGCCCTCACCCCCAACCCCTCTCCCGCAGAGCGAGGGGCTTTTCCCCTTCCCCTGGCGGGGGAAGGGGCCAGGGGATGAGGGCTGCAACAGGCTACTCGCCCTTAACGAAGAGGTATTGCCGCTAGAAAAAGCCTGCCCGCGTGAACCCACACGCGGGCATTTGCGTTATACTAGGTGCCGCCAATCGGTCTTGCTATGCGGACGAATCGTTGTGGGATTGTTAGTTCACGATAATGTTGGTTATCGGAAATATTCCTGAATTTAGAGCGGCGCGGGCGGCCTTGCAAGGTCGGGTCGGCCTGGTGCCGACGATGGGCTATCTGCACGAGGGGCATCTGGCGCTGGTCAGGCAGGCTGTTGCCGAAAACGACCATGTTGCCGTCTCCATTTTCGTCAATCCCACGCAGTTCGGACCAACTGAGGACTTCAACAGCTACCCACGCGACCCGGAGCGCGATCTTCAATTGTTGCGTGAAGCCGGTGGGGCGCTCGTGTTCATGCCCCCGGTCAGCGAAATGTACCCGCCCGGCTTCCAGACCTATGTGGAGGTGACAGGCGTCTCGCAGGGGTTGGAGGGTGCGCGCCGTCCAGGCCACTTTCGCGGCGTGGCGACGGTGGTCGCCAAACTGTTTAACATTGTTCAGCCGGATCGCGCCTATTTCGGGCAGAAGGACGCTCAACAGGTCGCCGTGATCCAGCGCATGGTTGCCGATCTGGCAATGCCACTGCAAATTGTGGTCGTGCCCACCGTGCGCGCCGCCGATGGACTGGCGCTCAGTTCGCGCAACAGCTACCTGACCCCGGAGCAGCGCCAGGCCGCCCCCGTCCTCTACCGCGCATTGATGGCAGCGAAGGCCCTGTTTGACAGCGGAAATAAGTCACCGGAAGCTCTTCGCCAGGCGATGTGCGATGTGCTGAATTCCGAACCGCTGGCCCAGGTCGATTACGTGAGTGCTGCCGACGCTTCCACCCTGGTCGAACTGGATTCCCCGACAGATCGGCCCATCCTGCTCTCAATGGCCGTCAGAATCGGACGAACACGCCTGATCGACAATCTGGTGTTGTCCTGAGACCACCACTCAGGTCGGCGGTAGCCAGCCAAAGGGCGGCTCGTCCAGCCCTGAATCATCCTCGCCCGAGTAGCTGATCTCTGGGGCAGGAATGGCCCGCCGCTCGGCGGAGCGGCCCAGCCGCCGCAGTTGGCCCGGCTGGACAAACCTGTTCTGTAGGGAATCGGCGGACATCGCCAGGCTGGCGATGCCACGCGCAGCCACATCGACGGGCATGGCGCGGTGCGCGGCCAGAATCAGGTTTGCGATAGGCAGATAGCTCAACAGGGAGACCAGCAGATAGATCGGGTTACGCCGCTGGCCCGGCGCGTAGAGCGCAGGCGCACGGATGATCGTCCAGGTCAGCCCTGTCTTTTTCAGATATTCTTCGGCATCGCGTTTGCTGTCGATGTAGCCGCCCGCCACGCCCAGCGGCGCCGCCGAAGCACTGAGCAGCACCATGTGCGGCACGCCGTCGCTGACGGCCATCTGCGCGACGTTGCGGGCCGACACAAAATTGAGGTGGCGAAAGGTCAGGCCCCGCGTCGGGTCGGGGCGTGTGCCGCCCACCAGATGCACAACAACGGCGTGGCCCCGCGCCCGCCCGCGCATACTGGCCGGGTTCCACACGTCGCCCTGCACCCACTGGACACGCCCGCGCAGCGAGCCGAGCTTTTCTTCGCTGTCCGGGCGTACCAGCGCGGTCACTTCCGCGCCTTGTTCGAGCAGCGCCCGCAGCACGCGATAGCCGAGAAAGCCCGTTCCCCCCGTGACGAACACGCGCCTGGGGCTACGCTCCGGCATGGACGCTTATCCTCTGGCGGCCCCTCCGTTTGCAGGAGGGCGAACCCGGACTGCCTGCGACGGCCATCACTGAAACGCCCACTCCTTCAAGGTGTCGATCATCGTATGGACGGTCATGTCCAGGTGAATAGGTGTGATCGAGACGTAGCCATGATAAACGGCCCACATGTCCGTCCCTTCGGCGTTTACATCGCCTGTGGGTGCTTCACCCCCGATCCAGTAGTATGGACGGCCATAGGGGTCAATTCTGGGAACCAGTTCATCACGGTAGACACTCGTGCCCTGGCGTGTGATCTGCATCCCCGCGATCTGCGACAAGGGCAGGTTCGGGATGTTAACGTTCAGCAGGGTCAGCGGGGGCAAACCGTGCTTGATCACCGTGCGAACTATGCGGCGGGCAATTTCCGCGGCGGTGCTGTAATCGGCCTCCAACGAACGATCATTGAGCGAAAAGGCAATGGATGGCTTGTGATGAATCGCGCCCTCAAAGGCAGCCGCCACCGTGCCGCTGTATGTCAGGTCCTGACCCAGGTTGGGGCCGCGATTGATGCCCGATACGACCAGATCAATCGGGTCTTTGATGAAGCCGAGCATGGCGACAGCGATGCAGTCTGCCGGAGCGCCATCTGTCGAGTAGGCCAGCGTGCCATCGGCCAGGTGTGTCTCGTTGATGCGCAGCGGCCTGGTCAGGGTCTTGCGGTGACCGTTGGCGCTCTGGTTCTCTTCCGGCCCGATCACCGTGACCCGGCCAAATTCGCGCATTGCGCCTGCCAGGGCCAGCAGCCCTGGCGCAAAAATGCCGTCGTCATTGCTGACCAGGATGCCAAGTTGCGACATATCCCCTCACGTCGGTAATCTGTCCATCACGGACAATGAAGCGAACCTATCCTGTGTGCCGTGCAGTACGGAATGATCCCCTGGATTCTAACGTCCAATCGCTTCCGGTGTCCATGTCGATCATAAGAGATCGAGGACGGCTTCCGATCTTCAGCCTGCGAGGGCCGATCACGGCGCGGCAGCGACCGGCCTTCTTGCGCCGGGCAGGGTACGCGCGCATTAATCGGCCATGCCTTCCTCAGACGAGCAGGCCAGGAAAACGATAGGGGCCGTCTGGTGATGCCCGGCCCCGTCAGGGTTTTGCCAGGGCAAGCATTGGCTCTACGTCGAGCGCGAAATCGTCGCGCTGCCCGGCGCGATAGCGGAAGTAGCCTGCCGCCGCGATCATCGCTGCGTTGTCGGTGCAGAGGTTAAGCGGCGGGTAACGCACCGGAATGGCGGCGCGGCGTGTCAACTCCTGGCGCAGCAGTTGGTTGGCGCTGACCCCGCCCGCCACGTGTATCGCTGTGACGTTAAATGCCTGGGCGGCCCGGATCGTCTTTTCGACCAGCATATCGACAGCGGCGGCCTGGAAACTGGCGGCCACGTCGCCGACGTGCACATCCGGCCTGAGGTTGTCCGGGTTCATCGACTCCTCGCCGCGTGTCCGCCTGCCTGACGCAGGCGGCAACTGTACCGCGCGCATCACGGCGGTCTTCAACCCCGAAAAACTGAAATTGAACGTCTCGTCGTCCATCGGGCGCTTGAAGTGATAGGCGTCCGCATTGCCTTCACGCGCCGCCTTCTCGATGGACGGCCCGCCCGGATAAGGCAGGCGCAGCATCCGCCCCACTTTGTCGAACGCTTCGCCTGCCGCGTCATCCAGCGTGCTGCCAAGCATCCGGTACTGGCCGTGATCGGTCATCAGTACCAGGTCGCTGTGCCCTCCGGAGACGATCAAATTGAGCACAGGGAATGTGATCTGGTCGGCGGCTTCGGTCAGCCACAGGCTGTACACGTGGCCTTCAAGGTGGTTGATCCCGATCAGCGGCCTGTCCCAACCCAGGGCCAGGCCCTTCGCAAAGTTGACGCCGACCACCAGCGACCCAGCCAGCCCCGGCCCGCGCGTCACGGCAATCGCGGCGATGTCGCCGGGCGCGGTTTGCACCTCATCCATCGCCCGCTGGACGACCAGGCTGATCGCTTCGACGTGGATGCGCGAGGCCACTTCCGGGAAGACACCTCCGTACCGGCGATGGATGTCGATCTGCGAGGCGACGACGTTGGAGCGAATGCGCGTGCCGTTCTCGACTACCGCCGCTGCCGTCTCGTCGCAAGAAGTTTCAATGCCGAGAATCAGGGTCATGGTGTCTCATCCTGCCTCACCCCCAACCCCTCTCCACTGTGTTGGAGAGGGGAGCCAATGCCGCCTTGCCGTCCGGTTCCCCCTCCCCGAATTGGGAGAGAGGGCCGGGAGTGAGGTCAACCGTTCAGTCCTGTTACTGGCTGGTCTTATCCAGCGCTACGATGCGCACCGTCAGCAGGGGATCACCCTTGCCGGATGGGTTTTTGTCGGCCTCGAAGGGCTTGATCGCTTTTGCAACATCCATACCCTCCACGACCTGCCCGATGATGGTGTAGCCCTCACTGTCGGGCAACTGCGCCGAATGCGGATCGAGGCTGGGCAGCGGCGCGTAGGTGATAAAGAACTGGCTGCCCGCCGAATTGGGATCATTGGCGCGGGCCACCCCGACCCGCCCGGCCCGATCATATTTGAGCTTCGGGTCGATTTCGAGCGGCACGCTGTAGCCGGGGCCACCCGTGCCCGTCCCGGTGGGGTCACCTGTTTGCGCCACGAACTGCGGGATGACGCGATGCCAGGTGATGTTGTCGTAGAAGCCGTTTGTTGCCAGAAACACGAAGCTGTTGACGTTTTTGGGCGCAGAGTCGGGATACAACTCCATGACGATCCGACCCTTGTCGGTGGTCAAAATGGCGCAGTAGGTCTTGTCCTTCTCGATCACCTCGGCGGGTTCTTTCCATTGCTGTTGGCTGCCATTCTCCGGCACTTTCACGTCGGTGGGGTCTTTCACGCCGATGCAGGCCGACGTGACCGGCTCAAGGGTCGCAATGCCCGACCTTTCCAGTTTCAGGGTAAAGTCACCCTGGGTTGTGCCCTGCCCGACGCCTTCACGGGTCGCCAGAATGTAGTACGTGCTCGTGAACAGCAGCCGATAATCCTTGATGGTCGCCGTATCGCCTGTGCTCTGCTGGCTGCTCGTGAGCGGTTGGGTGTTGCCGTTCTGATCGACTGTGCCCAGACCGATGAGCGGGATCAGGTCGCCCGACGTGCGCGTCATCGTCACCGCAATTACGTCCCCTTCACTGCCAGAGAAGAGGTAAACGGCGCGCCAACCCGTCTCCGTCTTGTTGATTTGGCCGCTGACCGTCTGACCGTAGCTGATCTGCGGTATGCTGCCCTGGGCGCGGATTGTCGCCAACGGAGTCTGACTTCCAACTATCGCTATGAGTGCGAAGATCACCACCAATAACAACCCACGCCGGACGCGCATGACTGCCTCCTGACACTGTACGCCTGACACTGTAACGGAAGGCTCCATTGTAGCCGGAATCAATGTGAAGGAAAGGCTCAGGGAGGGCAACTTATAAATTTCTGATGAAAACTTCACTTGTGAATTACCTGACCGCCCCCTATAATGGAATCCAACGTCGAGAAAATTCGCCTATGTAGGGACAACCTGTGGAACTTGAGCTGGTAACAACACCAGAGGGTATCAGTGCGCTTGCACGTGAATGGAACGGTCTGCTACCGGACAACGCAACCAACGAAATCTTCCTGACCTGGCAGTGGCAACATACCTGGTGGAACGCCTATCATCCCGGTGACCTGTGGACACTGGTGGGCCGTGACGAGGCGGGTGAAGTCGTCGGCATCGCGCCCTGGTTCATCGAACAGCCCTCGCGCGTGGTGCGTACCGTCGGCTGCGTCGAGGTGACCGACTACCTGGACGTGCTGGTGAAACCGGCCTACCGGGAAACGTTTCTGGCGGCGCTGGCCGATTTTGTGGCGGAGCACCAGGATGCATACAGCCGCATTGTGCTGTGCAACATGCCGCACACCACGCCCACCCTTGATCTGATGCCCCGCTTGCTGACCGAGCGGGGTTTTGCTGTCCGCGTCGCGCAGCAGGAAGTTTGTCCGGTGATTTCCCTGCCGGACAGCTTCGAGGATTACCTGGCGGCGCTGGACAAGAAGCAGCGCCACGAACTGCGCCGCAAGCTGCGCCGTGCCGAGGGTAGTGAAACCGATACGGTGGACTGGTACATCGTCGGGCGTGAACACGATCTGGCCGAGGAATTGGAAAAGTTCGTTAAGCTGATGGCGGCCAGCCACCCCGCCAAAGCGAAATTTCTAGAAGACCCACCAAATATGGCCTTTTTCAGGGCCATCGCCCCGATTACGGCAGCCTGCGGCTGGCTGCAATTGACCTTCCTGACGGTGGACGGTGTCCCGGCAGCCGGATACTTGAATTTCGACTACAATAACCGCATTCTGGTCTACAACTCCGGGCTGCTGCCCGAAGGCTACGCCCACCTGAGTCCGGGCATCGTCCTGCTGACTTACAACATCCGGTATGCCATTGAGCACGGGCGCAAAGCCTTCGACTTTCTGCGCGGCAACGAGGAATACAAATACCGAATGGGCGGTGTCGATCAGCCCGTCATGGCGTTGGAAGCGATTCCAGAACGCCCGACGGTCTAAACACAGACCCGAAGAAAGCTACCGGAGCTGCCGATGAACCGCATTCGCCGCATCGCCATGTTGAGTGTCCACACCTGCCCGCTGGCCGTGCTGGGCGGCAAGAAAACGGGCGGCATGAACGTCTATGTCCGCGACCTGAGCCGCGAACTCGGGCGGCGCGGCATCAGGGTGGATGTGTTTACCCGCAGCCAGAATCCTTGTATCCCGCATGTCAACGACATGCTGGGGGAAAATGCGCGCGTGATCCACGTCCCAACGGGGCCGGAAGCGCCGCTTGACCCGGACCAGGTGTACCCCTACCTGCCGCAGTTCACGGCCAATGTGCTCAGGTTCAGCGAAGACAACCACCTGAGTTACGACCTGATCTACAGTCACTACTGGTTGAGCGGCGTTGCGGCGCGGGAACTCCGTGCTGCGTGGCGTGTTCCTGTCGTGCAGCTTTTCCATACGTTGGGGCTGATGAAAGCGCGTATTGCCCGTGCACCCGCCGACAGGCCGATTAACTTGCGGGCCTGCTCAGAAGCCGAGATCATGGGGTGGGCAGATCGCCTGATCGCGCTGACCCCCGCCGAACGTGCCCAGATGCTCTGGCTGTATCGTGCCAATCGGCGCGCCATCGAGGTTGTGCCGCCGGGTGTAGACCTGACGCGCTTCCGGCCCCTGCCGCCGGATGCCGCCAAACAGGCCATTGGCCTGCCCGCCGACCAGCGGATGCTGCTCTTTGTGGGCCGTATCGAGCCGCTCAAAGGTGTTGATGCTATCTTCGAGGCTATTTCACTGATCAAGCGTGACACGCCGCGCCTGCTTGATAACCTGTGTCTGAGCATCATCGGCGGCAACCCGGACGATCCAGCCGGAGACGATACCGAGATGGAACGCCTCAAGGCGCTGCGGTTCCAGCTTGGCCTGAGTGAGCTGGTAACTTTTCTGGGTGCGAAGGATCAGGATACGCTCAATTATTACTATGCCGCGTCCGAAGCCCTGATCATGCCTTCCGATTACGAGAGCTTCGGCATGGTGGCGCTGGAGGCGATGGCAAGCGGCACGCCCGTCATTGCCTCGGAAGTGGGCGGGCTGGCTTTTCTGGTCCAGGATGGTGTCAATGGCTACCACGTCCCGGTGCGCGAACCGGCTGCGCTGGCCGCCAAAATCCGTATCCTGCTCGAACAACCCCACACACGGCAGCGATTGGCCCAGAATGCACTATTGTGCGCACAGGATTACGCCTGGCCGAAGATTGCAGACCGGCTGCTGAACATCTTCGGGGCTCTCGTTCCGCTGCGCCACGCTGCCGTGCATTAGCGCTGAATTCAGCTTACCTCCTGCGGGCCAACCCTCGGCCTGCTGCCCCCCCCGCCACCATCATCCCTGGATGGCGCTGTGGCAAGTTTTAATCGGTTCGGAAAGGCCCTCCACTGCCTGCCAGTTGTAAACAGCGCTGCCTGAAAACGATAAAAAAGTATAAATGATCGGTAGAATTGTCAAAACATCTCAACAAAATGCGACAAAGGTAATAGATTGATTTACGAGAGTTATGGTATTATCACAAGTAGTTCATCAAACCGCATTTATCACTCGTCGTGAAGCTGCGCCATCCCACAGGCATGGGAGGCGGGAGCTGCCACAGGCAGCGTCGGAGAGGATGCAATTGTATGTCCGATCATCATCCTGAACACTGGCGTCAGAATCTGAACCCGGCGGCAAGGCGAGGCGCACGCGGCCAGGCTATTGTCGAATATGCACTCATTGCCGTCCTGGTTTGTCTGGGCATCGCCGCTGTTGTGACCGCCACCGGCCCGACCATCGGCAACATTTTCAGCAACACGGTCTACAACCTGCTGGGGCAAAAGTTCACCCCGAACCCGACCTTGAGCGATACCGACATCGCCAAATACGCCACCGACATCGCCTCGATCACGCCGCCGCCGCCGACCTACCTGACTAATACGCCGCTCGTGCCGACCTGCGCTTCGGGGAGCAACCAGGGTAAGTGGGCCTTTACGCTGACGCCGAATCCACCGGGCAGCGACAACGGCAAAGGGACCTGGGTCCCTGGCGAACCTTCCGCGTCGTGCCCGTGAACCCTTAAGTCTACGGCTAATCTGTAGCTTTCCGCCGGATGTGCTGCTAGAATCGATGGCATGACGAACCGGACTCTAACTGCACAGCCCGGAGGGAATTTGGCGGAAAGCACACGCTGCAAGGGCGCGTTGTTCGTGCTGGTGGGGCCTTCCGCGGTGGGCAAGAACACGATCATGACTCGCGTCATGGCACAGCGCCCGCAACTCCGGCAGTTTCCGACCATGACAACGCGCGAGAAGCGCCCCAATGAAGAGCAAGGGCGCGAGCACTTTTTCGTCACGCCAGATGAATTCCGCAAGCTAATGGCCGATAACGCCCTGATCGAGCATCAGGAAGTGTACCCCGGCAAGTTCTACGGCACGCCGCGCCAGCAAATGCAGACCCTGCTCGATGCGGGCCGGACGATGATCGCGGACATCGACGTACTGGGCGCCAGCAAGCTCAAAGAAGCCTTCGCGGATCGCGTGATCCTGATCTTCATCGAGCCGCCGACGCCCGATGACCTGGAAAAGCGGCTTCGCGCGCGGGGCAACGTGCCAGAAGACGAGATAGCCAAGAGGCTGGAACGCGCGGCTTTCGAGCTAAAGTTTGCCGAAAAGTGCGAGTATCGGGTCGTGAACGACACGCTGGAACACAGTGTCGAAAAAGTGCTCGAGATCGTCGATGCGGAACTGGTCAAGCGCGACTGCATCCAGAAGAACGATTGACCTCAGTCCCATAGCCCGCCGGTTCGCTTGAAGCGCGGTGCGCCGCCCACAAACACCGCTTCAATATCCTCCGGCCTAAGCTGAGGCAGCGCCCAGTAGGGATCGACGGCGGGCCTATCGGCTGGCGTGATGAAAAAGTCCGGCAGATAGCCGGGGAGCAGCGCCCCTACATCGTGCAGCCGCAGCAAGTTCGCCGCGTCCGTCGTCACGGCCCGGAAAAGCTGCTCGTGTGAAAGCTGGCTGGTGGTGGCAGCCGCCCTTAGCTCGTCCAGCATATCGCCGTCAGCAGTCAGGCGGCTGTCCGTGCCAAGCGCCAATCGACCCGCCGCCGCAAATTCCGCGACAGTCGCCGTCCGGCCAAGCAGATAGAAGTTGGAGGATGGACACCACACCAGCCCGGCTCCTGCCATGAGAGCCTGTTTGCGATCTGCTTCGCTCAGGCCAACCCCATGAATCAGTACTGTGTTCGAATGCAGACAATTCAGCCTGTCAAGCTGGTGCAGTTCGTCAGCCGCGATCTCGTCTGTGCCCTCGGCCAGATGGATCAGCCAGGGCGCACCGCGTGGCGTTCGGCGGTAACTGCCCGGCACGTCCTTCTCAAAGTGGAGGGAATGCGCCCAGCCGTAGCGCTGCACGACCCGCACCACGAAGTTTCTGTCACGCAGCGGCCTGTGCAGGGGATTGTGGTGGGCAACCGTCGTCACGCCAGAGCGCACGTTTTTGATCCCGCCCATGCGGCACTGTTGGTCAAGCGGGACGCGGCGCAGTGAGGCGAACGGCTCCTCGTCCAGAACGCGCAGAAAGTCCTCGCCCCATTGGTGTGCGTTTCCGTAGACGGGCCGGAAGCGGGTGCGCGGATAATGATTCAGTTCGAGATGATCGTGGGCATTGATCAATCCGGGATACACGGCCCAGCCACGCAGATCGTGTACCACATCGCCCCGGCGCGGCGGCTTATCGAGCGAGAGGATACGCGACGAATCGAAACGCAGGGTTGTGATGCGCGGCCCACCGATCTCGGGCGGCAGCACGACCAGGGCGTTGACGAGCGCGGTGGGCATCACCGATGGGGAGTTTTTTCCCTCGCGCGCCTCAATCCGGTGGGCCGATTGCCCTCCAACATCCCGCGAACCGACAAATCCTCGTCCAGATCAGGCCAATAAATACCAGCGACTCCTAATTCGACGTTTGCCCGTTGAGACGGTGATGCCGTCAACAGTCTTGGATACCACTCCAATGGCGTCGAAATAATTCTCCCATCACGCAGGGTTACTTCAAGCATCTGGTTGTTGAAATTGACGGCAACAGGGCGGTCTTCTTCTCGCGGCGGTTGTTCCGAATCAGCCATTGCCTTCTTCCCCGAAAAATTCAACCCACGAGTCGATCAAAGCAGACTGATGTGCGCGGATGTATGCTTCAATCTCCTGCATCTGGCGCTCATTAAAGCCATGATTCCAGACTAATTCAACATCGTCCAGCCAAAACTTCGCTTCGCCCCCACCCGATCTTACATGAATGTGTTTCGGTTCCTTGTTCTCGTTTGAGTAAAAGAAAAATCGAAAACCGCCGATACGCATGACTGTCGGCATGACCGAATCCTATCGTGGCGATGTAAATTAGAATCCCGTCGTCTCCGGCCTGCGGTAATGAATGGCGCGCTGCAACGCCTTGAGTTCGTAGGGCCACTGATACCAGTGCAGTTTGTAGCGCCAGCCCGACAACGCCCGCAGCAAGCTTTTCATGCTGCTGGATTGTAACCGCATATCGGTGACGGTGGGATAGTAGGCGTTGATCACCGCCTCGAAGTTGCGAACGCGCCGCCGCGCATCATCCTTGAACCAGGGCGTGCCTGGATCGCGGCGCAGCGCAAAGGTGGCCCAGTTGTCGCTCGCCCACTCGTCGAGCGTTGCAGGAAACTTGAAACCCAGACGTTTCGCTTCCTCGTACAGTTCGCTGTTTTCCTGCGGCACGGGCGTATAGATGTATAGCACCAGTTCTGTGGCCGGATTGATTTTCTTCAACTTGCGGATGAACTTGATGCTGGCGTCGATGTCGGCCATCGGATCGGGCGGATTGCCCAGGACGAACGAGAGTTCCGGCACAATGCCATACTGTTTCATACGCTCGACAATCGCCAGCGTTTGCTCCGTGCCGCTCTTGCCGCCTTTGTTCATGCGTTCCAACACTTCATCGGAGCCGCTCTCGGCCCCCATGAAGATCATTTTGACGCCGCTGTCCTTCATCTTCTGCCAGGACGCATCGCTGTAGCCCATCAGCGTGTCCACCCGGCCCAGGCCCCACCAGCGCATCCCCAGGGGCTTGATCCGTTCGCTGAAATCGGCAACGCGCTCCTCGCTGACGAAGAAGTCCATGTCGTGGAATTCCACCGCATCCGCCCCGTACTGGTCGTGCAGGTGCGTGACGATGTCGGCCATGCGCTTTGCGGATTCGGGAATCCAGCGGCGTTTACTGAGCGCAACCACCGCGCAGAAATTGCAGGCGAACGGGCAGCCAAAGCTGGTGTTGTGGTTGTAGACCCGGTTGCCCAGGTAGTTGCGCGCCCGGTAACGCACCATATCGACGCGGTGATAGGGCAGCCAGGGCAGGTTATCCAGCGGCACAGGCAGGGCACGGGGCGTCTGGCGAATATTCCCCGCGGCGTCCCGATACCACAGGCTTGGCACTTCGTCCAGCGCCCCGCCCCGGTGCAATGTGTCAACCAGTTTGCGGAAAGGAGCCTCGCCCTGGCCCTCAATGCAAAAATCAACGTAGCCACTGCGTAGGCAGACGTCGGCGTGCTGTGTCGGGAAGTAGCCACCCCATAGGATTTGCAGACCGGGTAAGGCGGCCTTCACGCGCTTGCAGACCGGAACAGCCTGCGTAAGTTGCGGGCCGGGCATCACGGTCACTGCCAGCAGTGTTGCCCTTGTAGCCTGCGCTCGTTCGATAATGTGGGCGGCAGGATCGGCGATCAGGTTCCCGTCGATGAACTCCGTCTCGTAATCGGCATCAATCACGGCGGCAACAGCCATCAACGACAGCGGGAGACGCTGTTTGCCAGGCGAAGTGCTCCTGGGGTTATACAACAAAACAGTCGGACGCATGAGCGACCTCACGACTCAATAGGTGCCAATAGAATTAACGATCAAACGGGCATCGTCAGATTTGAGCTTGCGAAATCGAATGGGCCAGCGCTGTGCGCCAGTATAGCTGACCGGAGCCAGCGCGGGAAGCGGATGCCGGTTCAGCCAGCAGCGCGGTCAGGGCACTTTGCCATCCGGCGCTGGCGTGGTGGGCAATCCGGCTTGAGCCGGATCGTCCGGCGCAGCCTGCGGGTCGTCCGTCTTTTTGAGGAGTGGATTGGGAATCTCAACACTCTGACGGATTTCACTGGTGCGGGCTTTCTGGGCTGCCAGAATGCGTTCGCGGTAGTTGGGAGGCGGCACGATCAGGGTGTCGTCGGGCGAAGGGTCGTGATCCAGCTTGTCGCTCATAATGCCTAATCTCCCGGCACGCCCGGTGAAGGGACGGCAGACTTGCGCCGACTGCGCGCCGTTATCGTTCCATAACCACCCCTAGTATACGACAGTCGGGCGGGGATTAAAATGGGAAAGCGGAACCCCAGGGTCGACTCTTTCGAGCGGATTTGAAGACCCAATACCGCTGCGCACGCCTCCATGTCACCCTTCGTGCTCGCTGCGCTCGTCTTCTCCCGATTCTTGCGCAAACTCATCGACGCGCTCCGGCTGTTCATCCAGGATGACAATCGGCATATCCTTGCGGCCACTTCCTGATTCGGCACTACACGACTACGTATTCTACACCCGCAGCGTCCCCGTCACGTACTCCCACAGCGCCACCAGCGGCAGCGCCGCCTGATTGATGGCCGTGCCGCCGCGCTGCCAGTAGCGCCCCATGTTCCAGGTGATGATCAGTTCGCTCTTGGCGCGCGTGATGCCCACGTACAGCAGCCGCAGCCGCTCCGCCGCGTAGTCCAGCCGCGCGCGCTGCGTCGCCTCACCCTCAAGATAGGGCTGTTCGGTGTACAGTGCCTCCAACTGCGCCAGCGTCTCCGCCTCCAGGTTCAGCCTGTCGCGGATGTACCACCGCTCACTGATGTACGTGTCGTAGGGCTGCAAGGACGGGAAGCCGTAGTTGCTGACCGCCATCAGGTAGACGCGATCCCATTCCAGCCCTTTGGCGGCGTGCATGGTTGCCACCGTGACCTTGCCCGGCACGGGTTCGTAGCCCTGCTCGGCGTCGTCAAAGCCCAGGAATTTGCGCTCGTTCTGGCTGATGGCGCGCAGTTCTTCGGCAAACTGTGGCAGGCGCCAGGACGGGTTGTTGAAGGACACGCCGCGCAGCAGTTGGGCGATCTTGTAGCCGAGCGCGATGTCCGGCGGCTCGGTGAACAAATCCTGGCTGATGGTCAGCACAAGCTGGTCGATAGGCAGGATAGTCGCATCCAGCCAGCGCGTGATCAGGCTGCGGAAGGCGTCCAGGTCGTCGTACAGTTCGGGCGCATCCGACTTCAGCTTGAGTGCATCCAGCGCCAGTTCGCCCGGCCCCGGCCACAGGAAGGCTTCCACCGTGCGCAGGTGCGACAGGGCGGAGATAGCCTCGTCCCGAAGCTGCGACGCCTCGTCGATCCGGCCCAGGTGCGCCGGCCACCAGAAATCACGGTACAGACGCGAGAGAGCGCTGTAATCCATCGGCTGGGCCAGGTAGGTCAGCACGTTGTACAGGGTTTGGGCTGCGTCGCGGGTGGCCGTCGTGCTGCGCAGCAGTTCGTCGTAGCTCAGGCCGTGCTCGCGCAGCATCTCGGCCAGCTTGAAGCCCCGGCTGTTTTCGGGAACCAGCACAGCGACAGTCTTGTCGGGATGTTCGGGCAGCCAGCGCTCCAACGACCTGACGACCAGTTCGAGTTCCTTATCCGGCGAAATGTTCTCGCCGGGCTTGTAATGGATGTGGATGGCCGATTCGTCCAGCGAGGGGTTGCCTTGCAGGTCGCCGGGCGGCGTCGGCTCGATGTCCTGCGGCAAAAAGGCGCTGCGCAGTTCTGGAATCGGATGCTCGTTCACCGTCCAGCGCACCAGCGCATTCGCCAGATCGATAATAGGTCGGGTCGAGCGCCCCGCCTCGGTCAGGCTGATCGCCTTGACGCCCTTTTCGTGCAGGAAGTCGCGCAGGAAACGCGGATTGGCGGTGGTGAAGGTCGTGTTGATGGCCTGATTCGGATCGCCGACGCGCACCCAGTTTTTGTCGTTGGAGAGCAAGCGGAGCATCTGCTCCTGCAACAGGCTGCTGTCCTGCGCCTCGTCCTCGAGGATGTACGGCCAGCGCTCCTGCAAGCGCCGCCGGTAGGCCGGGTCGGTTTCGAGGGCCAGCAGCGCCAGCCGCACCAGATCGTCGAAGTCCACTGCGCCGCGATAGGCCAGGCTGCGCTGGTAGGCTTCGTAGGCGTCCAGGCCGAAGCGCGCCAGCGGCAGATCGGCGCCGGCGGCGGTCAGCTTCGCCCGCAAGGTGGCCGGATCGAGGCGGCGGTCTTTGGCCTGCCGGATGAAGGCATCGGCCAGCGCGACAGCCAGTTCGGGCAGCTCGTCTTCCTGGATGCGGCGCACGGTCTTCTCGGAAGCCTCGGCGTCCTCGGCCACGTAGGACAGGAAGGTGTCGCCCGCCGCCTTGAGCAGCGCATCAACCACCTCGCGGCGCATGGCGGCGGCCACGCGCTCATCGACGATCTTGAAGTCCTCGGCCAGCCCGACCAGCGACGGACGCTCGCGCACAATGTCGTGGGCCAGCCCGTGCAGTGTGCGGACACGATAGCCGACGTAGGGCAGCAGGCCGCGCTGCGTCTGCACGATGTCGGCGATGCGGGCCTTGAAGCTGTTGACCGCCGAGTTGGCGAAGGTCACGATCAGCACTTCCTGCTCATCGACCAGACCGCCCTCGGTCAGCCGTTCGACGAGGCGCGCCGCCAGATGGGACAGCGTGAAGGTCTTGCCGCTGCCCGGCACGGCAGAGACGCCCAGCTTGCCGCCGCGATAGTTCAGCATGTCGTACTGGCCCGAACGGAATAAGGGATTGAGGGCGGGACTCATGCGGCCTCCTGGTCAGGATTCTCATCGGGCTGTTCGGGATTATAGCGGCGCAGCACCTGCTGAAAGACGCGCAGCAGCGGCCCGCGCTGCTCAAAGCCTTCCTCGCCAAGTGAGGTGATGCCCAGGAAGATCTGGCGGCGGCAGCGGCGCGCCAGGCCCATCACGATCTTGTGCAACAGTTCGGTCTGCGCCTCGGTTTCCATGTCGTCTGTCCAGACCAGATCGGCGGGGAAATTACGGCGCAGCACGTAGGGATGGGTGAGCGGCTGCTCAAGCCGATCCCACCACGAACTGCTGCCCACGTCCACCCAGAACTGGTAATCGACAAAGCGGTTACGCAGCAGGAAGGTGAAAGCAGGCGCCAGGAACACGGCGTCACTATCCTCGTCGCGCCAGCTCTGGGCGTGCAGCCCGGCGAAAAGGCGCTGGTTGATGAGGGACAGATACTCCTGCCCGGCCTCGTTCCAGTTTTGCGTCTCGCTGGCATACAGCGTTTGCCGGAAGCGCTGTGCCGACTCGATCACCTGGGCGGCAATACGGCCTGCTTCCAGGTTGTCGTGGAAGCCGTAGCCCGGTTGCGACAGGACTTCGCCAAACAGCCGCCGCAGGAAGTGATCGAGCGGCATGGTTCCGGCCTGCGGCTGATAGTTCGCCAACCACAGGCGCAGGTCTTCATAGCGCTCGCCCGCCAGGTACGAAATTCGCTGCTGCATCTCGCTGTTGATGGCGGCGAACGAAGATAACTGGTTGCTGCCCGGACGGTAGACGATGCTTGCCAGCAGCCGGGCGCGCACCGGGTCAAGGCCGCGCACGACCTGCGAGAGCGCATCGGCCACGTCGCTGACGGGCAGCGGATCCGTCCAGCCAGGGTGAGCCAGCGCCGTCAGCGTCAGCAGGGCGCGTGTCACGGGTTCATCGTACAGGGCGCGCGACGGACGGTGCGACAGCGTGGGGATGTCGGCTTCGCGCAGGCGATGGGTCAGGCCGAAGCGCAGCGAATCGCTCAGGTAGGGGGCCAGCACGACGATCTCACGCGGCTCCACGCCCCGGTTCACCAGATCGATGATCTGGTCGGCGATCCAGTCGATCATCTGCGGGTAGTAGTGGTGAAACTCGAACTTGAAGGCGGTCAGTGGATCGGCCTGTGGTTCGGGCTTCCGCTCGGCTTCCGTCGGCGGGATGAAGGCCGGGCCGAGGCTGCGCTCAAACTCCTTCGCCAGCGAGACGAGCGCAGGCGAAGACACTTTCGGTTGATCAAAGACGATCCGGGTGTCGCATAGTTCCGAGAGGCTGTAGGCGTGTTCGGGGTCTGCGCCCAGGAAGATACGGTAGCCGCCGTCGGTGTCGTACAGGAGCAGTGCCCCGGTCAGGCGCGGCATCAGCCAGCGGATGAAGTCGTGCGAGGCCGGGTTGTCTTCCTCGACGCTTTCCGCGATCAGGTAGTGATAGCGCCCCAACGAATACTGGACAAAACGCGGGTTGTCGCGCAGCAGCAGGTTAAACGCCTCGACGATCAGCGAGTAGTCGAGCAGGGTGTGTTCCAGGCAGTAGGCTCGGAACTCGCGCGCCAGATCGATAGCCGATTCGTAGACTGGCGGACGGCTGGAATGGCGCTCCCCCCAGGCGTTGACCAGGCGCTGCGCCACTTCGTCCAGCGGGAAGCGCAGCATAGCGGCTTTGTTCAGGTTGTCGATGACCTGCGAGATGATGCGCGGCGGCGAGACGTTCACCGCATCGAAGTGCCCGGCGCGGATTTTGTCGTTGGCAAGGCGCGCCATAAAATACTGCGCCGTCTCGATGTTCAGGAAGGTCGGCTCCTTGCCCGGATCGGCAAAGCCCATCGGCGCGGCCACAATCGGCCAGTACGTTTCGATGGCCCGGCGCGCGATCCCCGCCACCGTGAGGATGTCCACCCTGCCGCCCGCCACCGGGGAATTGTGCACCGCCAGTTCGTAAGGTCGGCCCAGCGTGACCTGCGGTACGAGGATCAAAATGCGATCCGGCGCGATACCCGCCGCAAGCAGTCGGCGCAGATAATCCGTCGCATAGGTGGTCTTGCCACTGCCAGCCGGACCCTCCAAAAAGATCTTCTGGGTGAGCGTGGGTTCAGATGCCATTTTGCCTCTTGTGGCACTCGGACAAGTGTTCTAGTATTTTACCCTGTTTGTGGCAAGGGCACAACAAAAATAGAGGAGTACTTATCTGTAATTTTGCGCCGTGTAGTGCGCAATCTGGAACAGCACGATCCCGGCGGCGACAGCGGCATTCAGCGAGTCGAAGTTGTTCGCCATCGGGATGCGCACCCGCAGATCGTAGACTTTGCGTGTCACGCGGCGCGCGCCCTCGTGCTCGTTGCCGATGACAATCGCCGAACGGCGCGCCCAACGCTCGGTAAAGACGTTGCCTTCACCGTTCGCGTCCAGCCCGTAAACCCAGAAGTCGTGATCCTTCAAACGCTGCAAGTCCTGGGCCAGCGAGGAGGATTTGATGATCGGGATGTGGAAGATCGCGCCCGCCGAAGCTCGAAAGACCTGATCGTTGATCAGGCTGCCGCCCCGTCCACTAAGCATGACCGCCGATGCGCCCGCGCCCACCGCCGTTCGGATGATGATGCCGACGTTGCCCGCGTGCTGCAACTGGTCGAGCACGACCACGACGAGCGGGTTGACCTGTGCATTGGCTGCCAGGAAGTCGCTCAGTTCGGTGTAGGCCACCGGGCTGGTAATGGCTACCACGTCCTGATGCTCGCCTGTTCCGGCCAGCACATTGAGCTTGGAGAGTTCCACGAAGTCGAAGCGAACCTTGTTGGCCTGGGCCAGCGCCTTCAGTTCCGCAATGTAGGGCCGCTTGCTGCTGGCCGAGAAGTAGATGCGGTTGATCGGATGCCCGGCCCGCAGCGCCTCGGAGACCGCGTTGTAGCCAAAGATCACGTCTTTTTTCATAGCCTGTTCACTATTTGCAGCCAGCACGCCGCACCATAAACAGGCGGATCGGCGTGCTCAAACGTGGATGCTGGTACTGGGTGATTTCTTGCCACTGGAACGCGCTGCCAAGCTCATCAAAGAACACGGGAGGTGCGTTGCCGCCCAGATTGACCAGCGCCACGTCACACGCCTCCAGCTCCGCAGCCAGTTGGGCAGCCATTTCAGACTTTGTAGCGAACTGCTTGAAACAATGAAGCGGACGATCCAGGTAGAGATAAAGCAGTGGGCAAAGCTGCCAGTTGGCGTAAAGCCGGGGCAGCGTCGCCATGTTCAGAAAGCGGGCCAGATCGATGGTGGCTTCATCCGCTGTGATCGATCCGCTCTGGTACTCATAGTGGTTGGGCGGAGACAGCGGCAATTCCAGCGGTGCGGCTATCACGGCCCGATCCGCCGGCAAAGCAAAGGTTGCCAGCCAGACAAAGCCCGCCGCAACCACGACAAAGCGCGATAGCCTTCGCACAGGCTGCACGTTCCACAGGTAGACAGCGAAGCCACTTACCAGAATGCACAGCGGGACTGCGGCTGGCACGAAATAACGCGCCGTCGGCAACCCCGACAGGAAGATCACGGCTGCGGTAGCGATCAAAAGCAAAGCCATCAGGAAGAGCGTGTGTCGAAGGCATATCCCATTCCTGCACCAGCGCAGCAGTCCAACGAACAGGCCAAGCGCCGCGACTACCAGCAGGCCGGAGCCGACAAAATCCGTGACCAGCGGCATCACATTCGCCAGATAGCGGCCCGCGCCAGCCAATCCCGTCGTCGACTCGGTGCGCACGGTGGTCGTGTTGACCAGCGCGAACGGCTTGCCGCTGTCACGCGCAAGATACGCCGGAACGAGCACGGGGAGCCACAGGGCGACGACCACGAACGCAGCCACGATCAGCGAGGGAAGGTAGCGCCTCAGCCAGCAGCGTACTTGAGGCGCAAGTGCGCCGCGCTGCCAGTGGAAGTAGATCAGCGCGACGGCGACGGGCAGCAGCGGAACGAGTACCATCGTCAGCTTCGCCATCGTGGTCAGGGCGATCAGCACTCCAAGCCGCGCGCCTTCATGGTACGAGGGACGGCGGGCGAAGACCAGGCTGCGCCACGCGGCCAGCACCGCCCAGCCCGATACAAACGGATCGGCCAGCGCCATCCGCTCGAAGAACAGCGACAGAGGCAGCAGCACGTATAAGGTGAGCGCCACCAGGCCAGCCGCATGGCCGTAGAGCATCCGGGCCACGAGATACAGGCCCGCGCCCGTGATCAGCGAGAACAGGGCCATCGACAGGCGCGATGCAGCCAGGACGGTGGATCGAGGCCCCTGGAACAGCCCCAACCAGAAGTACACAAGGAACTTCCCCTCCGAGAACTGTCCTGGATTCTGCTGGAAGCTCCACACAATGGCAGCCCGCTGGAGGTGGTAGCCCTCATCCACGAAGGCTTCCTGAGCGGTGATGTTGGCCGAACGCAGCACAAATTGGAGGAAAAGCAGCGCAACCACCAGGGCGAGGTGGCGAGATGCGCTTCTTGTGCCGGACAATGGCGACGCTTCAAACCAGGCCATCGGCAGCACCGGGGCGGATAAACTGGGCCAGGAACATCTCGGTAAAAGCCCGCTTGCCCTCGGCCAGCCGCTGTGAGGTCGGGAAGTGCATATCGGGGAAGTCGTGCAGGTCTTCTTCTACACGGCTCAGTGCCAGCGCCGCGAATTGCGTCCCGGAACTGGTCGAAAGACGCCGCGCAATGCCCGTTGCGCCGATCTTGTCCAGCTTGTCCGCGTCGTGGATCAGGCGGGTGTACGGGTTGAGCGGACTGGACTTCTTGGCGATGACGTTGGTCAGGAGCGTGACAATCTGCCGGTTGAAGTGGGTGTGCAGTTGTTCGCGGGCCACGTCCGCGCCGATTTGCTCATGGCTGCCGCCGTTGTGCAGTTCGTCCAGCTTGCCGACGTCGTGGAACATGCCGAGCAGAAAGGCGTGGGCAGGCTCGATACCCGCTTCGGGGGCAAGCGCCAGCGCCGTGCCCGTCACGCGGAGCGTATGCGCCCACAGATGCGGCCAGCCCGCGAAAGGTTCCAGGTAGCCGCGTGCAAAGTCCATCATCTGCTGGCAGAACTCGTCGGGCACAGTCAGCGGCAGCCATTCCTGGCGCATCTGGTTGATGAACTGCTGCGCGCCGGGATCGTCGCCCAGGCGCAGGGCCCAATCGTCGGCGGAAAAGAGCGGCTGAGTCACCCCGGCGGTCAATCCGTCAAGCAGGTGAAGCAATTCAGCTGAGGCAAGGACAGGTACGTATTTCAAGGGCAGCCTCTGGTTCAGGATCAAAAGAGCGAGAGTTGGGTCAGATCGGTATACGACGGCGGCTTTTCGAGTTCGTCCCAGGGCAGCGGCGGCAGATTGAGCGCTGGCAACGCGCTGACGCGGCGATACAGTTCACGGGCAATAAATGGCGACAGGTCCTCAACCGGGCAGTGGGCGAAGAAGTAGACGCGCCGCCCCTCCTGCAACCAGGCTGCAACGCGGGGAACCCACTCGGTCAGATACGGCTCGTTTTCGTCCATCACCGGGCTGCCAATGTAGCGCACCACCACACTTGGCTGCAAGGCTTCCGCGACGAGCGGTACGTCGGGCTTGCGCTCCTTCGCGGTGGCAGCGTCCGGGGAGTCGCTCCCGTGTGCAGGCCGCACGTCGAACACCACCCGCGAAACGCCCGCTGCCCGCAGCGCCTCGTTCAGTTTTGCGCCGTTCTCATCGGTAAACCAGTCGGGGTGGCGGATTTCAACGGCGTACTCCAGGTCTTTGGGCAGGCTGTCCAGGTAATCTTGCAGGGTACGTAAGCGCGAAGGCCCAAAGGTGGGCGGCAGTTGCAGCATGAGCGGCCCCAGGCGCGGCCCTAATATTCGCATGACGCCGATAAAGTGCGCCGTCTGCGGCCCCACCGCCTTAAGCTGCGCCGTATGGCTGATCGTCCGGGGAAATTTCGGGCAAAAGCGGAAGGAGTCCGGCGTGTCGCTGGCCCAGCGCTGCACCACCGGGAGCGTCGGCACGGCGTAGAAAGTCGTGTTGCCTTCCACTGCCGTCAAGCGTCTGGAGTAAGCCTGTAAGCGTTCGTCTTTGGGTAGGCCCGGCGGGAAAAAACTATCTGCCCAACCATCGTAAGCCCACACGGCGCACCCGACGTACAGCATCCGCAACGGTTCCCCACCATCCTCCGGTCACTGTGACTCATTCTATCGTATTCCGTATCGAAGTTGAACGGTGTGACAGGGGTTGGGATCGGAGCCGGGCGAAAACGCTCGCCCGAACTGCGCCCAAAGACAGGATCAGGATAGCTCGGTCTGCGCTTTCTTCGCCATCCAGATCGTCTGATTCAACTCATTGGCCCCGGCAGTCATCCTTTCTCGTTCACGTCATTCACGGTTCAGCAGCACGGTGGAGGCTGTCGGCATGGCTAAAGCTGCGTAGTATCCGCCGAAGAGACACGCCCGGCAAAACACCTTTCCATCGCGGAGAATCTCCCGGCCATTGATGATTTCCTCGCCGCAGGTATCGCAGACGGCCCTCAGACCGGCCTGGCTCACAATGGCTTCGATGGAGGTCGTCAGTGCCACCCGCTGCACAGTGAACAAATCGCGGAACGACATACGCTGATAGCCCAACAACTGCGCTTCCCACCGATTGCGCGCTTCCGGCGCGAATGACCTGGAAAGCGCGCGCGCGCCGGGATGGGGCACAATTCGCACCGATTGACCGCAATCGGTATCGACGAACGTGGCGGCCACCTTGCCATAGTCTTCAATGCGCAGCGTTCGGTGTCCCACCCAACAGCCCGTTGCCACCGATACCCCATCGGCAAAGCAGCCGTCCGTCTCGATGATAGTCAGCAATCGCTTACCGGTTTGCGGCAAGTCCAGACCCAGCTCGCGCCCGGCCAGCAGGCCCATTCGCACACCCAGGACCTGGCGCGGGCACAGGTGATGGTGCAGAGCGGCAGATTGCCCTAGCAATTCGTCCGGTGTCGGCATGTTGAAACTCCTTCCCAACAAAAAAGCTGTCTCGTCATGGAGACAGCTCGTATCGGCCCATCGGGGCATTGAGACTCGTCTCCTTTCCAAGCACGAGGAGGTCGCGCTGTTTCCGGCGCGGCCCACGAGACGTATTCTGTACGTCTCCCTCCCATCTCAGGAGGCACGGCCTGTTCATCATGGGCAAAAGCCGTTAGATGAAGAGGCTCGGAGATGTGCACGGCTGACCGTGCTTATTCATTTCTGAGGTGCAGTATCCACTATCCTTTTCGTATGCTGCCTGAGCAAGCCGGGCGGCAGCCGACTGCTCAGAGAGTGCTGCCGGTGGAACTCGCAGATAGAGCAGAGCGTGCTGTCAGCACTGCTCACAAGCCGAATGCCGATCAAGGCTGCGCAGGCAACGACTGGCATCGACGTGGATCGGCGACCAATCCAGCGAGGCCAGATGCTGCGCAATCGAGGGCAAATTCATCGACTCACCTCGCGGCTCCGAGGCATGGCAGCGGCGCTATCTGTGCTGAGTCTACTGCGCTTCATACCAGGTCAACAGGTAGAATAATAACGATCCGCGTGTGATAAATGTAATCCTGAATGGGGCAGGGGCTTCAGCGTATAGAACACCGGAGACATTCCTTAGCCAGACCACGAGCCTTCGAGCGTATTGGTATGCAGCAGCCAACGTGGGGGAACCGAAGGCGCTGGCCGATCTGGCAACACAGCCGTCGCAAAGGCCAGCGCTGCGCGATATGCCGTCGGGCGAGCGGGCGCGGCAGCGCGGTTGCCACCGGCAATGCCGGGGACGCTGGCATCCCCTGTGAGATGCCAGCGTGTGCAGTAACCTCTGGGCGCATGGCGTATCGTGGGCGTCCATTCCGCCCGACGTCTTTCAAGCTCTGCATCGCTGACCAGCAGGTTTAGCTGCCGCCTGGCAACACTCAACTCGATCACGTCGCCGTTCCGCACCAGGCCGAGCGGGCCACCGATAGCTGATTCCGGCGAAACGTGGAGAACCACCGTGCCGAACGCGGTGCCGCTCATCCGGGCGTCGGAGATGCGCACCATGTCCTTGACGCCTGCCAGCTTCCTGGGGATAGGCAGATAGCCCGCCTCCGGCATCCCCGGCGCGCCCACTGGCCCGGCGTTTTGCAGGACGAGGATGTCGTCGGGCTGCACGTCCAGATCGGGATCGTCGATACGCTGCGCCAGGTCGTCGAGCGAAGTAAAAACGACGGCCCGGCCCTTGACCTCCAGCAGATGCGGGCTGGCCGCCGAGCGCTTCAAAATTGCGCCGTCAGGCGCGAGGTTGCCTTTCAGCACGACCAGCGCGCCCGCCGCTTGCAGTGGGTGATCGGCGGGATGGATGACTGCCTGCCACTCCGGAAACCGGTAAGGCTTGTTCAACAACTGCCCAAGCGTTTCCCCGGTCACCGTCAGCGTATCCAGATGCAGGTAGCGTTTCAACTCTTGCAGCACGACGGGCATTCCACCTGCACGATGGAAATCTTCCATATAGAAGTCGCCCGTTGGCTTCAGGTCAACCAGGACAGGCGTCTCGTCGCTCAATGCATCCAGTCTATCAAGGCCCAGCCGCAAGCCCAGTCGCCCCGCAATGGCCGTCAGGTGGATGATGCCGTTGGTCGAGCCGCCAATCGCCAGCAACACCCGCAGCGCATTTTCAAAGGCATGTTCGGTCATGACTCGATCTGGCGTCAGCGCAGACCGGGCCAGATCGACGGCCACCTTGCCGGACGCCTCGCCATGCCGCAGCCGATCCGCATGGACCGCCGGGATCGCCGCGCCGCCGGGCAGCATCATGCCCAGGGCCTCGACCAGGCAGGCCATTGTGCTGGCTGTACCCATCACGGCACATGTCCCGGCGGTTGTCGCAAGCTGGCCTTCGACCTCATCCACGGCGGATCGGTCAATTTCGCCCCGGCGATATTTGGCCCAGAAGCGCCGGCAGTCAGTGCACGCGCCAAGCCGCTCTCCCTGGAAACTGCCGGTCATCATTGGCCCGGCGGCGAGCGCGATGGCTGGCACGCCCGCACTGGCCGCACCCATCAGCAGCGCCGGGAGTGTCTTGTCGCAGCCGCCCATCAACACGGCAGCATCGATGGGCTGGGCACGCAGCATGACCTCGACATCCATCGACATCAGGTTGCGCAGCATCATACTGGTCGGGTTCAGGAAGACTTCGCCCAGTGAGATGGTCGGGAATTCCAACGGCAGCCCACCGGCCTGCCAGACACCGCGCTTGACGGCTTCCACCAGTTCGCGGAACCCCCGATGGCAGTTATTGAATTCGCTGTAGGTGTTGACGATGCCGATAATGGGTTTGCCTAACGCCTCGTGGCTGAAGCCCATTGATTGAGCGAATGAGCGCCGCAGAAACAAAGCGAATTCCCTATCGCCGTACTGCGTCAGCCGGTTGGCAAGGCCCTGTGGTTTCAGTTCGCTTGACATCGCGTTACCTATCTGGATGCAGGCTTTGACGTATCGGCGTGATTGTACCAGCCCGGAGATTTTACGGATTCGAGTCACCCTGGAACGTGATCCGGTATCCGCCGCTTTCCAGCACAGCGGTGACTTCGGCGCGCGTTGGCATGGCGCGGCCTGTGCCCAGTTTCTGAACCTTCGCGCCGCCCGTCGCGTTGGCAAGGATGGCCGCCTCGCGCAGCGACAGCCCGCGCAGTGCCCCAACCATGAACGCCGCGTTGAAGCTGTCTCCGGCTCCCACCAGATCGCGCACCTTCACAGGGAAAGCGGGCACCTCAAAGCGTTCCGTTGTCGTCATCACCATGCAGCCCTGTGCACCTCGCTTGATGACCAGCAGTTGCGTTCCGGACTCCAGCAGAAAGGCGTAGGCGGCTGGCCCGGTCAGCCCCTCGGCGATGAGGGGCACTTCGTCCTCGGTGGTCATCAGGGCGTAGACGTGCTGACGAATGCGCGCTCGATCCGTGTCTGAGACATGAATGACGCTGGGGCCAACGTCGCACCAGATGGGCTTGCCCGATGAAAAGGCGTGTTCGACCAGCGGGCGCAGACTCTCCTCCGAGAGCGTGAAGCCCTGCATAAACAGCGCATCGCCCTGCTCGATCAGCCGCCGCGCTGTGTCGCTCACCGGCAGCGGATCGCCCTCGCCGCCATGCCAGACATAGCTGAACTTCCCGGCGTCCGGCTCGAACAGCACAGCTACTACCGTCGTCGGCGTTCCGGGTGCAATCACCACACCTTCCACGTCGATCCCTTCGGCAGCCAGTACATCCCGGACGTAGTGTCCGTATAGATCGTTGCCCACTGCGCCCAAAGCGACCATTTCCGCGCCCAGCCGTGCCCCGGCGATCAGGAAGTTGCCCGTCGCGCCCGGCTCAATCGTGTGCCAGGGGATACGCTGCGACTGCCCCGATTCGATGGGCAGGGTGACAGGCATCACCAGATCGACGGTCAGGTCGCCAATCGTCACGATCCGGCAGGACATAGCGGCTAGGCCTCGTAGGTTTGAAGGCGCTGGCCGGGGATACGCTGCTGCAAACGCGCCATCCGCGAACGCACCTCGGCGATGATCTGGCGTTTGTCGAGCGTCAACAGGTTCCGTCCGCGCATGAGCAGCTTGCCGTTGCAAATCACGGTATCCACGTCGGCGGCCTGGGCGCTGTACAGCACGTTGGCAGTCACGTTCAACACCGGCTGCATGTGCGGGCTGTCGGTGCGGATCAGGATCAGGTCGGCCAGTTTGCCGGGCGCAAGATCGCCCAGGTCGGGCAGGTGCAGCACGCGCGCGCCATCGTTGCAGGCCATCGTGAGCGCATCGGCAATGGTCAGCACCTCAGCGTTCCGGTTTTCGTGTTTTTGCAGCATGGCCGCCAGCCGGGTCTGTTCCAGGATGTCCAGGGTATTGTTGCTGACCACGCCGTCACTGCCGATCCCGACAGGAATCCCCGCCTCGCGCATCTTGAGGACGGGCGCGATCCCGGCAGCCAGTTTTAGGAAGGTCTTGGGGCAGTGCGCCACACCTGCTCCGGCCCGTGCCATCAACGCAATGTCGCCGTCGGTGGGATGGGCGGCATGGGCGATGATCGTCGGCACTTCAAAGACGCCCGCATCGCGCAGCACTTCAAACGGGGTGCGGCCCGTTTTGGTGAGGCTGATCTGCACCTGTTCGCGCGTCTCGGACACGTGCGTATGGATGCCCACGTTCAGCTTCCTGGCCCAATCAGCGGACAGGCGCAGGAAGGCTTCATCGCAGGTATAGGGCGAGTGCGGAGCCAGCCAGGTCGTGATCCGCCCGTCGGCGCCGCCCTGCCAACGTTCCACAAACTCCGTCGTCTCGCGCAGCTTGTTCTCCGGGCGTTCCACGCCCGCGCTGAACACAGCCCAGCCCAGATTGGCACGTGTTCCGGCCTGCTCGACGGCCCGCGCCACTTCGTCCATGAAGAAATAATGATCGGCTACCGTCGTCACACCCGCCTCGATCATCTCCGCCAGGCCGAGCAGCGCGCCCCAATACACGTCTTCCGCCGTCAGGTTCGACTCGAGCGGCCAGATCACCTCGTTGAACCAGCGCTCTATCGATACGTCCTCGCCCGCGCCGCGAAACAACACCATCGCGTTGTGGCAGTGGGCATTGATCAGCCCCGGCATGGCGATCATCTCCGAGGCGTCGATCACTTCCTTCGCACGCCCGGCGTCGATCTGCCCGGTGGGCAACACAGCGTCGATCCGGTTGCCCTGGATGGCGATGTCGTGGCCGTGCCGCACCGTCACTGCGCCCGGCGCGGTGCTGATCACGTCCGCATTTTTGATGAGCAGGTCAAGCATGATGTCGGCTTCTCCCTTTGCTGAGTTCGTAAAGCGCTCTGGCGGTCTTGTCAAAATCGTATTCAGGATTGGCCCGGCGCAGCGTATCGGCAATGTCCGGTGGGATAGCCCCTGCCCCTTTCCACGCACCCGCAATGGCACAGGCCATCGCCCCGACGGTATCCGCGTCGCCGGACAGCGCCGCTGCGTAGATGGCTGCCTGGCGCGGATCGCCCTGGGCCATCGCCAGCACGCCGAAAGCCGCGCCGACACTTTCCGGGATAGACAGCGAACAGCCCACCACGTCGTAAATCTCCTGAAGGCGCTGGCGTTCGTCGCCGGGGCCGCGTCCAATATCGACGGCCATCTGGATGCGGCGCGACACGGACGGCCCCAGCCAGGGTCGGCCCCGCTCACGGCCCTGGTCAGCGGCCTGGCAGCCCGCCGCGATGATCTCGTCCAGTGTTGCACCGCCAAGTGCGACGGCCACCGCCCCGGCCACCGCCGCCGCACCGCTGAAACCGACATCCGTATTGTGGGTCGGGATGGCGCTCAGGCAGGCGTCCCGGATCGCGCCTTCCAGATCGCCGGGGTGGATCAGCCCGACGACGGACACCCGCATGGCGGAGCCATTCGTATCGCCCCACAGGCCCGTCGTGTGCGGGTCTTGGCCCTTCTTGAGCGCCTGCACGCCGCGCCGCGTGCTCGGCCCGACAAAAGGTGCAGTGTCGCCGCCGATCCGGTCATACCAGCGCACGATGGCCTCCGCGGCTCCCCGCACGGTAACGCGGCCCTCGGCAATGATCGATTCGGCCAGCGCGAACGCCTGCTCGGTATCGTCCGTGATGCGCCCCGCCGGGAAGCCATGATGCACCGGATGATCGGCTGGCCCCGGCAGAAAGGTGGTGATCCAGCCGTAAACCTGCCAGGTCTGGTCGGGGCGAAAATAGGCGGGCATCGCCCAGGCATCGCCAAGCGCCTGCCCAAGCAGCCCACCGAGGATGTGATCGTATAAGTCCAATGGTGGCTCCTGTTGACCTCACCCCGCTAACGAAACCACAGAAATGTCTCAATGTATACCTGAATATTCATTCGGCACACAGCAATTAAGGCAGTAGCTCGAAATAATCTGCGTGGTTTGGCCGGATTATGGAGAAATCACGACGATCAAAGGTGCAGATGCCATTGATGCTCAGACGTTCAGCCAGTGCCGTCAAGCAACAGTCTACAAAATCCAATTCTGCATCGCGGTATTTGTCCATCAGTGCAATGGCTCGTGCGAAGTCGGCAACGGTCAGCGGCACAAACTGAGGCAAACCCGCAATCAGCAAATTGGAGAATTGAACAGCCGCCGCGATTCCCCCTAACCGCTGGAGATTGTAAATCCCCTCAGCGAGAACAACGTCAGGGATGAGTAAGCCTGCTTCATGTTCTGTGGCGAACCTTTTCGCTTTAATGTGATTGCGATCACGTGGGTATCCTAACGCGACGAGATAGCTGGCATCGACGAGCAAATCAGGCATCCGATCCACCTGTATTTTGCGTGTGCTTCCACTTTTCGTCGAGGTGTCGCTTGAAAAGCTCACGACTGTGTGCAGAGGCATCAGGATCATCGATCCAGTCGATGTCTGCTGTTTCCATCCCTGCCGCGACATTCAACGCCCAGTTACCGCCAGATGTTGGCAGGTAGTTACTGAGCAGTTCTGCAAACAGTTCGTCTAAAGAACGCCCGCGCTGGCTTGCCAACAGTTCGAGGCGTTCCACCAGATCGGCGGGCAGGGTTATCGTTCGGTGGTTCACTATCAACCTCCATACTTATCTTCCCATCTGAGCCGGGCATCGTGAGACAACATTATACCTTTTCCGGCTTTGCCATCTCCACCGCGTTGATCTCGGCTTCGAGGCCCACTGCGCGGTCATGGAAGGCGTCCAACTGCGCCTGCTGCTCTTTGTAACGGCGGGCCAGCGTTTGCAACTGGCTGAACACGGGCGAGAGGATTTGTTTGCCGTATTGCAACAGCCGGTTGCGTTCCCGCGTGGTCAGCGACACGAGCGACTGCTTGTAGCTGTCCTCTAGCTCATCGATGCTTTGGGCAAGCTGCTTGCGCGCATCGTTGACGGCCTTGCGCCAGAACCAGTAGGCCGCGCCGCTGCCCAAGACCATGATCGGCGCGCCGACGGCAAAGCCCAACGCCGCCAGTGGATAGATGTGGAGCGCGCCGGGCGTCAGGATGCCCAGGATGGCCGCGATGGCGCCGCCCAGGCCGCTGGCCGCACTGTAGGCGAAGTTGCGGACGTTTTGCTCAAAATTCGTCTGCAAGCCTTCGATCACCGTATTATCGGTGTAGCCCTTCATCTCCACGTCGGCCATCGTCTGGGCCGCTTGCAGCGCCGCCCGTTGATCGGCGTAAGCTGCTGCGTCCATGTTGGCTGCCTCTTCGCGCAGCAGCGCCTCCATCTTGTTCAGGCGCTCGATCACGCTGCGCCAGTAAGCGCGCCCTCCATCCACAATGGCGTTGGCGTAGTGTTCGGAAATGCTGCCGATCTGATCCAGCGCTTTGCCGATCACGTCGGCGTCGAATTCCTTACGCAGCGCTTCTTTATCGATCTTGCCGCGCACGGCCCGTATGACGTTCATATGCTTGCTGATGTAGTCCTCGCCCCGGCGCTGCACTCCGGTAAAGACGGTATGCATCTCCTTGAGCGTGGAGTCAAGCTGCCTGTCCAGCCCCGCGGCCTGCTGTTCCATCTCCCGCTGCAAGTTCTCGGCGGCGTCGGTGTCATTGCCGATCAGTGCCAGTTTGTTCTGGATCGACTGGCGATACTTGGCGTGGATCGTTCGCAGCAGATCGAGTTGGGTCAGCAGCTTTTGCTTGGCGGGCGGCACTTGCTCGAAGGTCTGGCGCAGGTAGGCCCGCACTGCGTCCATGCCATAGTCGGCTTTGCCGCCGCCCACCAACCCGGAGAGCAGACCGCCGGATTTATCACCCTGCAAGGCGCGCTTGGCCGAGACCATGAAGATCGGCGGGCGCAGGTCGAGCAGTTCGTCAATCTGCTGCTGCACGAAATCCTTGACCTGCTTCTGCTCGTTGTCGTTCAGCAGGTCGGACTGGTTGACGACGACGATAATCTTCTTGCCGTAATTCTTCGCCAGTTCGAGGTACATGCGCTCTGTTTCGGCGAAGGCGCGCTTGGCCGAAATGACGAAGATCACCAGGTCGCTGCGGTGCAAGAATGCTTTGGCTGTCTGCTCATGTTTCTGGAAGACAGAGCCAGTGCCCGGCGTATCGACGATGACCACGCCCGGCCCACCTGTGTTGGGATGGCCCCATTCGCGGATCGTGCCGTCGCGCTCTTTTGGTTTGTGCGTCATGACGGGCGCAAAGCGCACCAACTCGATCATGTCCGTCGTCGGCGTGATGCCCATCGGCAGCACCGGATCGCCAAGCAGCGCATTGACAAAGGTGGACTTGCCAGAGTTGAACTCGCCGATGATCACGACCATCAGGAACATTTCGCGCAGATCGGAGGCGGTGTCCAGCAGCCGCTGCTTGTCGCTTGCGCCTTCCGGCCCCATCCCCCCGATGTACTCGGCCAGGTCGTACAGCAAGCGCACCTCGCGCTCGCGCAAATCCGCGATTGGCCCTTCCAATACCATTCCACTCGTACTATCGTCTGCCATTCTGACTCCTGATTCTCAGACCGATGGCAGGATCAAGCGAAGATCGCCGCCACGTCTATTGTCTCGCCGGGGAACACTGCCGGAGTGAAGGTCGCGCCTGGCCCGTAAACACCCTTTTGCACGAATTTGCCGTTTTCGAGTTGCCAGACCTCGATGTACTTTGCGACGGCATCAAGCATCCAGTATTCACGGACGCCGTGCTTTTCATAAAGGCGGAACTTATCCGTCTTGTCGCGCAGCGCGGTTGACGGCGAAAAAACCTCGACCACCAGATCGGGTGCACCGATCAGATATTTTTCGCCTATCGTGCATTTGCTGTTGGGCGCGATCCATATTACATCTGGCTGAGGGATGTTCTCATCATCGAGATAGACGCTCAATGGCGCAATGTAGACCGTGCCGCCATGCTTTTGAGACAGCAGTTCAAGCAAGAACCCAACCCTGAAAACAACACGTTGATGGACAGGGATTGGGGATGGACTCATAATGACCTCGCTGTGAATGAGTTCAATGAACTGGTTGGATTCCGGCATTTCCAGGAATTCCTTTGCGGTCATGCGCGTTTGAACAGCCATCGCTTACTCCCTCAACTCGCCCAGTTCCTTTTCGAGGGCCACGAGTGCCTGCTGGTGGCCTTCGAGTTCGACCTTCAGTTGATCAATTTGCGAGATTTGCGTCTCGACCAGCCGCATAAACGGCGCCACGGCGTCGTTGCGCATCTGGGCGCCAAAGGCAACCTGCTGTTGCGCCGCACGCTCCAACGCCTGCTCCAGCTCCGTCTTGATGGCGATCAGCCGCTGTGCATAGGCACGTTCCATCAATGCGCCACGCACAGGGAGCAGCAGCAGCCCGCCCAGGCCAAGCACGACGAACGCCACCAGCAGCAGTGCCCATGAGCCATTTTGCGATCCACTGGCAGCCAGGGCTGCGATCACCGCGCCGATCAGCAAGATCACTTCGTAAGCCCCAAGCACCAGCAGGGTATTTCGCACGGCCTGATCGATCCGTTTGAACTCGATGCTGCGCGCCTCGTCCAGCTTTGCCATCAGGCCGTCGCGCGCGCTGCGCAGAATCGTCCGATCATAGGTGGTCGGGGCCACCAGCTTGCCGATCACCTTCTGCTGCAACCCGGCGGGCAGTTGCTCGATTTCGCGTCGAGTGTAGCCGATCAGATCATCGACATCTTTCACGTCCCGTCCTTCCAGGCGCGGGCCGAGGCGGTCAATGATGGCCGGAATCTGATCCAGCGGTTCGTTGACCTTGCGCGTCTGAAAAGCGCTATAGGCGGGTGTTTTCGCGCCGAAGCGCCGTATGAGGCGCGCCAGGCCCATCAATTCAGTCACGCCGCCGAGGGCCAGCGCGCCTGCCCGTGAGAGTTCAAATACGTCCCGGATCGCCTCGCGGCCTCGCCGTGTCGCCTCGGCAAAGGTTTCGTCCAGTTCGGCAATGGTCTGCCGCACGGTGGCCTGCTGCTCGCGCAGCCCGGCCTCGATCTGGTTTTTTACGTTTTGCGACGAGCGGCGGTAATCGGCCAGGGCGTTTTGCTGGTCGCGCACCAGGGCGCTGGCGACTGTCGTCACGTTGCGGGCGATCTGTAGCGGCGTTTCCAGCTTTTGCCGCACCCGCGCCGTGTCGCCAAGCGCCTCCTTGATGAACTGCTCTACGTGGGCGAAACCACTGGCCTGCCAGAGTTCCTCGTTGCGCGGCTGCGACTGCTGCGCTTCCATGGCTTGCCGCGCCGAGAGCATCCAGATTTCGGGGACAAAACCCAGGCTGACTTTGCTGCGATCCGCCACGAACGTTTTGAGCGTTTCGCGTTCTTCCAGTTCCAGCGTGTCGATCTGGTTGATAACGACGATCACGCGCTTGCCATACGAACGCAGCGATTGAAGGTATTCGACGTTGCTGGCAGACATGGCCTGGGTTGCCATCATGACCAGCAGCACGATGTCAGCGCGGTGCAAAAAGCGGCGCGTGCGTTCGTCATGGGCTTTGAAGACCGATTCCAGGCCGGGCGTATCGACCAGGCTGACCTGTTCGAGCAAGCCCACCGGATAAAAGAGCGTTTCCACGTCACCCGCTTGTGAGCGCTGCACTGCGGGGCCATGCCGCACGATGGCGATCTTGGTGGTGGTCGGAGTCGCGCCCACGTCCAGCACAGGCTGGCCGATCAGCGCATTAATAATGGTCGATTTGCCTGTGTTGAAGGCTCCAACCAGCACAATCAGGAACGGGTGATCGGCATGGAAAAGTGCATCGCGGGCCTGATCCATCTGGTCGTCCGGCAAACCGTCGATCTTGCCCAGCGTATCCAGCAGGCTGGTCAGCCGCTCAAATTCCTCACGGCGCAGACTTTCGTAGCGGGTCAGCAAGCTCGGCTTTTCAGCGATCACTTTATCCTACGGCCTTTCTGGTTTCGCCCCTGCCCAAAGGATACCTCACCCCAACCGCCCTCTCCAATGCGTGCGGCTGGTCGTGAGGCGCTTATCGGCGACTTGCGGCGGCCCTTAGTATAATATACGGAGTATTCGCTATGGAGGTCGCTTGAAGATAAAACGTACCCTGCGCCGCCTGGGATGCGGCCTTTTGCTTATGCTGTGGTTCTTACTGCTGCTGACGCCATGCCTGTTTATCGTGCTGATCACGCAACACGAGATTGTCCTGGCTCACAGTGATATCCCCGAAGATGATCTCCGGGTCTGGTTGATTCAGGAAGCTGACCAACGCGGCTTTGCCATCTCCAATTCGCGCCGCGTATCCGCGCCGAACGACGAGGTGTGTACGCTTACGGACGTTCGTTTCTTTCTCTGGAAAGGTAAAGGCGATCCCAATCATTATTGTTCGTGTTATGTCCGCCGGGCGGATCGTTGGTCGTCAGTAGCGGAAGGCGATGAAGCCTGCAAGCTGGCCGGGGAGTAGATGGGGAGGGTCAATCGAACGACTCCTCCCTGGCTTCGCCTCAACGTCGCAGGATAAGCCGGGCCTTTCTCGCCAATGATGCAGGACACATCGAGACAAAACATCTATGCCAGTCACCCTTGAGCTACGCGCGGACGGCCATGTCCTGGTCTACACTTTTAGGGGGCGGTGGAATGTAAGCGAAGTCATGGCGCTGTTCCCGGAAGAAAAACGTTACCGCGACAACGCCAGCCACATCGTCCACGCCCTCGTGGACGTGCAGGAATCGCGGAATATTCCTGCTGGCCTGATCAACCTGCGACATGGCCCAGGGCCAGGCCACCCCAGAGCCGGATACGTGGTGTTTGTGGGCGCTCCTCCAATGGGCCGCCCGTTGATTACGGCCATCTATCGGGTGATGCGTTTCGAGCGTTTCAGATTCTTCGATACAGCGGAAGAAGCGTGGGCATTTTTGAACCGGTTGATTCTAACCGAATCGACAACCCCTCCGCTTCAGTTCTGACTGGCTGTGCCAGAGAAACGGTAGGCATTGGCGCAGGTGTATTTGGAGTGCGTTCACCTCGCTCAGGCTTTGCCGACCCGCTCCAACTGCGCGCGATTGACGACGGAGTGGGGTGGCCTGCCCTGCAACACATCGACTACGTTGCGAGCAGCGTCGCGCCGCAGTTGCACCAACGACTCCGCCGACCAGCTTGAGAGGTGTGGCGTGAAGATCACGTTATCCAGTTTGAGCAGAGGATCATCGGCAGCGGGCGGCTCTTTGTCCAGCACGTCCAGCGCGGCCCCCGCGATCCTCTGAGTGGTCAGGGCCTCGTGCAGCGCAGCCTGGTCAACAATCGGCCCGCGCGCCATGTTGATCAGGAAGGCCGTCGGTTTCATCCGTTCAAACTGCGCCCGCCCGATCAGGTGGCGGGTTTCGTCGTTTAGCGGGCAGTGGATCGAGACATAATCCGCCCCAGCGAGCAGAGCGTCCAGGCTGACCAGTTCGACGCCCAGTTCGGCGGCGCGCGGCGCTGCCAGGTAAGGATCATGGGCGATGATCTGGAGTCCGAAGGGCCGGGCCTTTTCGACCACCGCCCGCCCAATGTTGCCCAGGCCAATGACTCCCAACACCTGCCGCGACAGGCGCACAGGCGTGCCACCCGGCGGGTTAGCCCAGTGCCCCGCCCGGACGTGAAGGTGCTGGGGAAGCAGGCGGCGGTTGAGCATCAGCAGAAATCCGAGCGTGTGCGTGCTGACTTCCTCAATGCAGAAATCCGGGACGTTGCAGACCGGGATGCCGTACTCGGCGGCGGCGGCCAGATCGATCATGTCTACGCCGATTCCATAGCGGGAAATGACCCTGCATCGCTCAAGCCGGGCGATGACCTCGCGCGTGATTCTGGCCCATTGCACGATCAGGGCATCGGCGTCCGCCACGTGCGGGAGGAGTTCCTGTGCCGAGGACGCATTCAGGCGCACCAGTTCCATGTCCAGCCCGGAGGCACGCAGTTCCTGTGCCTCGACCTCATTTTCCGGCGAACCGAAATCGGTAATCACCACTTTGAACTGTGCCATTCACGGCTCCTGTGTGAGTCGTCGTACCTGTTAGGCTTACATGCGCTGTTCGCGCAGCGCTTGGGGGCCGGGGGTTCCTCCGGCATTCATCGCCAGATTGCCGCCGTCCATCGGGATCAGTGCGCCGCTGATCCAGGCCGACGCATCCGAGGCCAGGAAGATCGCCAACCCTTTGATGTCGTCCGGGCGGCCCAGGCGGCCCATCGGAATGCCCCGCAAGAAGTTGCCTTCCAGGTCCGGATCAGCCCGCATCCGCTCTGCCAGACCCGGATTGGTGACCTGCGCGGGCAGGATGGCGTTGACGCGCACGCCCCGGCCACTCCACTCGGTACTGAGTTCGCGCGTCATCTGGGCCACGCCGCCCATGCCTACGCTGTACGGGAAGTTGCCGCGTCCCAGGGCCGTGACCCCGCCGATGGAACAAATGTTGATGATGCTGCCTTTGCCCACTGCCAGCATCCGCCGTCCGGCTTCCTGGCAGCAGCAGAATCGCGCCACGACCAGCCCGTACACAATCTTCTGCATCACCTCCAGCGAGAGGTCTTCGGGGCGTGCCAGTTCCCCCGGCCCGGCCACGTTGCCCAGCACGTCGATCCGCCCGAATTCGCTGTCCAGCCGACGGAACATGGCGCGAACCTGCTCGACGTTGGTCACGTCGCAAACGTGCGGGATGGCTTTGCGCCCCAGGCGATTGATTTCCTCGGCAGTGGCCCGGACGCCCGCCTCGTTCAGGTCGCAGATCAGCAGGTCTGCGCCCACCTCGGCAAAGGCGATTGCCATCGAGCGCCCCATGCCCTGCGCCGCCCCGGAAACGAGGGCGACCCGCCCGCTGAGATCAAATAAGGGATGAGTCATGATGCCCTGTCCTTCGTGGTTAGCTCAATGAGGTGAGACGGCCAGACCCACGTCTTCGGCCAGCCCGCGCAAACTCTCCATCACGTCCGGCGGCAGCACCATGCCGTGCTGCAAGGCTGCTTCTCGCCTTTCCCATTCCATTTCGCCGGGCACGAAAACACGCTCGGCGTCCCTGGCTTTGGGAGCAGCGTGGATATACCGGATCAGCCCGTCCATCCGCGCCTGGAAGCTGGCGAGGGGCATCAGCGCCGCGACGTTGATGGCGATGAACGTCTGCCCCTGGTTCACCGGCTCATCCGTTGCACCCGGCGTCAGGCCGGGAACCCAACTCGGCTGTTCCATCGCAATCGCAGCGCCGGTCAGCACGCCGCACAGCACCTCGATCAGCAGCGCCAGCCCATACCCTTTGTGCCCCGCCATCGGCACCAACGCGCCCAACTGCGGAAACCCGGATGGATCGGTGGTCGGCATACCCTCGGCATCGACAATCCAGCCCTCCGGGATCGGCTGGCCGAGGGCTTTGGCACGGATCACTTTGTTAGCAGCCGTTGCGCTGGTCGCAATGTCCAGAAAAACGGGCTTTTCTTCCCCGCAGGGAATGGCATAGGCCAGCGGGTTGGTTCCCAGCACACGCCCGCGCGAACCCGGCACGGCAACCAGCGGATCGGCATTGCACATCGCCAACCCGATCATGTTTTGTTCGGCGGCCAGGTTGGCGTAGTAGCCTGCTGCGCCGAAGTGACTGGTGTGAATGACTGAGACGTAGCCAATGCCTGCGCGGCGCGCTTTGTCAATCGCCAGCATCATTGCCCGATGTGCGGTCACGGGCGGCATGGCATTGTGGCCGTCGATGAGCGCAAACGCAGGGCCATCCTTGACAACTTCTGCTACGGCCATTGCGTCGAGCCGCCCAATCGTGAAATTCTTCAACAGACTGCGCAATTGCCGCGTCCCGTGCGTATGTACACCCCAGGTATCATTCGTCACAAAAATCCGGGCCGAGAGACGCGCATCCTCCTCGCGCAGCCCGTAGCGGCACATGGCCTCCACACAGAAGGCTTCCAGGTCAGCGGGAAAGACCTTCCCGCTGGAAAGAAGAAGCGAATTGTCCACTGGCCGGTCTCGCTTGCGTTTGAAGTAAAAAGGCACTTTTCTGACAATCGACAAACTGCCGTGCATCCCGATGCGGCAATCTATCGTCGTTCTACTGACTCGCTACGGCGCATAACTCTTGATGATGCGATCATAGGCCGCCTTGATGTGCTGTTCAATACACTGCACGGCCTGGTTTTCGTCGCCGGAGCGCAGGATGTTGATAATGTTCTGGTGGCCGACCATCTGTACAGCGAAGTCGGGATGGGCTACGTTGCGACTGAGTAAGAAGATGTAAATCTGCGGGCGCAGGTCAGCCCAGCAGGCTTGCAGGCGCTTGTGGCGACTGGCCTGGTAGAGCAAATCATGGAATTGCAGGTCAAGATCGGCGGCGTCCTTCTCGCTGATGCCGCGCTGTACCTGGTCAACCATCGTCTGGACAAGGCGCTGCATCCTGTCGTAGTCCGCTGGAGTGGCGTTGCGGATCGCATACTGGACGGCCAGTCGTTCCAGCGCCAGGCGTAGGCTGTACACTTCTTCAAAATCTTGCCGGGTCAGGCGTGCCACCACTGCCGTCCGGTTGGGGCGCATCATGACCAGCCCTTCCCGTTCGAGCTGCGCCAGCGCCTCCCGGATCGGCCCACGACTGACGTGGAAGAACTCGGCCAGCATCGTTTCACGCAGTTGCTCGCCCGGCGCAAACTGGCTGTGCAGGATAGCTTCCCGAAGCTGCTCAACGACTTTTTGCGCCAGCGACTCGCGCGCGGGCGGCGAAAACACACTCGTCAGGTCGCGTTCAGGCCCCGATAGCTCGGCTCCTGAAAGGATCGGCGGTCTGGAACCGCGTTTGTTAGTCATGGCATCGTCAAGATTGGTAAACTGTAGACTGTTAACAATAAGAACTGTATCCGCAAGTTGGGCTTTTGTCAATGGGCCAGTCCTCTGGTGATCAGCCAGAAGTGGCGAGGAGATTGAGAAGTGCTGCTCCATGAGGCCCGGTTAGGGTGTGAACCCAAACCAAGCGCAAAGACAGAACCATGCTAAACACACCGCACAGCGACGGGTTGCCGGTGGTCGAATTGAGGGAAAGCGCCGAGCAGTATTTGGAAGCGCTGTTGAGGCAGCTACCCGAGAAATGGCTGCGCGCAATGAGCGTGCTGATGGTGTTGGGGATTTTGGCGAACCACTCGCCTCTCATCACCCCCAGGGCACGTGGCGTGCGAGATGGTCGTTACTACATTCTGGATATGGCGCGGCGGACTTGCCCTGTCAACACGCAAGCGACAACACTACAGCCTGAAATACTGGCTCAGGTCGGGCGACCACCCTGCGGCATTGTATTCGCCGGAGCGGGTGTCCTGCTCGTATCGCCCGGCAATTTTCCCCTGCGCGATGGCCGTCAACGCCTGCACCAGAGCCTCTACTTCATCGGTGGTGTTGTACATGCCGAAGCTGATGCGCACCAGGCCCGGCATGTGGCGGCGGTTGTGCGCGAGGATGTCGGCCCGCACCTGCATCGCGTCTGCCGCCGAAACGCCCATCAGGTGAATCAGGTAGGGGTGTGCGCAGAAGCAGCCGTGACGGACGCCGATGCCCCATTCTGTGCCCAGAATCGCTGCCACCAGGAAATGTGACAGATCGCCTACGTTGAACGGGATCACACCCAGGCGGCTCGCCGCACGGCGCGGATCGGGATCGCCGTAAATCTCCAATCCCTCTACGTTCAGCAGGCGCTCCAGGGCATAGGCGGTCAGGTCGGCCTCGTGGCGGGCAATAGCCTCCATACCGATAGTGCGCAGCGCCTTAATGGCGGCAGCCAGCGCCACCGCGCCCACCACGTTCGGCGAACCCGCCTCCTCCCGATCCGGCGGCTCCGCCCATTCGACGGTCTCCTGCGTCACAAACTCAATCGTGCCGCCGCCCCGGTATTCTGGCTCCCCGTGCTCGAACGTGTCGCGCCGCCCGATCAACGCGCCTGTGCCAAAGGGCGCATACATCTTGTGCGCCGACAGCGCGACGTAATCCAGGTGTGCTGGATCGTCCAGCGGCCCGATGTTGATGGCCCGGTGCGGCGCAAGCTGCGCACAGTCGATCAGGATTTGTGCGCCGGCAGCGTGCGCTTTGCGGGCCAGCTGGTGAATGTCCGGCAGATGGCCCGTCACGTTCGACGCGCCCGTCACCGCAACCAATTTCACACGGCCCTTGTGCTGCGCCAGCCGCCGGTCAAAATCGTCCTCGTCCAGCCGTCCCAACTCGTCGGCAGCAATGTGCTCTACGCGGGCGCGGCCCCGCCAGGGCAAATCGTTGCTGTGGTGTTCCAGCAGCGACACCAGTACCACATCGTCTTGGGTCAGCGGGAAACGATACGCCAGCTTATTGATGGCTTCCGACGTATTCTTGCCGAAAATCACCACATGGGTCTGCGGATCGGCTCCCACGAAATCGCCGACGATCCGGCGAGCGTCGTCGTAGGCCTGGGTCGCCACGCGGCTTTTGAAGCCTGTTCCCCGGTGGACAGACGAATACCAGTCCATGAAACTGTTCACCGTGTCCAGCACATCGCGCAGCGCGGGCGTGCTGGCGGCGTTATCCAGGTTGATGTAGGTGCGCTGGCGGCCATCGAGCAGCGGAACCTGCTGCCCAATGCCGACGATCCGTTCCCGGATGTTTGTGATTTCGGAGATCGTGTTGTGCATGGCCGTTTCTCGCTTGAATTCCATCCTGCTGGCAATTGTAACATGGTGCGCAACGGCGGGTGGGTCAGCATCGTGGGCATCCCAGTGGAAGGCTTCATCACGCTCAATGCGTTGGTCACGCGGCGCAAGGGCCTGACTATCAAGATGTCGTGCCGATTTTCTCACCCTCTGCTCCGTGGGCCGAGGGTGATAAAAACCACCTTCTTGATCTGCATCAAAGACTTCTCCCCATGCGCGGACTACTATGCAAACTAAATGCCGACTTGTGAGGAGTCTGATCCGATGGCTACCCTGGACGTGCGCGAATTACCCCCGGCTCGCCGCCATTCCGTAATCTTCGAGACATTTGAAGCGCTGCAACCCGGCCAGTCCTTCACCCTGCTCAACGATCACGATCCGAAGCCGCTGTATTACCATTTCACCATCGAGCAAAAGGGCCGCTTCACCTGGCAATACCTGGAACAGGGACCAACGCTGTGGAGCGTGCAGATCGGGAAGCCGGAAAGCGTCCGATGAACCATGAACCCGGCGCGGCGTGGCTGAAAGTGCCCCGCGCGGTGCTCCTGGCAGTGGCACTGCTGGTGCTGCTCACGGCCATGTGGGCCGGGCTGATCCGCATGGGTTGGGTGCTGCCCCCGATCCAGCCCATGCTGCCTGCACTGCATGGGCCGCTCATGGTGTGCGGCTTCCTGGGCGTGCTGCTCTCACTGGAACGGGCCGTCGCCCTGTCAGCCCCGCTGAAGCCAGGGGAGCGTCCCGCTCGCCGCTACTATCTCTCGCCGCTGCTGACTGCGCTGGGCAGCCTGGCTTTGCTGGTCGGCGTGGCGGACTGGCCGGGGCCGCTGCTCATCACGCTCGGCAGTGTGGGCCTGGTGCTGGTCTTCGTCGTCATCATCCGACGGCAGCCCACTCTTTTCACAGTGGTGATGGGTCTCGGCGCGCTGACGTGGCTGGTCGGCAACGTGCTGTGGCTGTCCGGGCAGCCGATTTTCAACGTCGTACTGTGGTGGGTTGGCTTTCCACTGCTGACCGTCGCCGGGGAACGGCTCGAACTTTCACGTCTGTTCAAGCTGTCCGTCTTCAGCCGGGCGACGTTCCTGGCCGCATCGACGGTCTTTCTGGCCGGGGCGGCCCTGCTGCCTGTTGACCGCGATCTGGGGACGCGGCTGGCGGGCCTGGGCGAACTGGCCCTGGCGCTGTGGCTGATTCGCTGCGATATGGCGGGGCGCACCGTGCGGCGAACCGGCCTGACGCGCTACATTGCTATCTGTCTGCTGCTGGGTTATGGCTGGTTGGGCGTCGGTGGCGCAGTGAGCATTGTCCAGGGCGGTGTGCTGGCCGGGCCAGCCTACGACGCCATGCTGCACACGCTGTTCGTCGGCTTCGCCATGTCCATGATCTTCGGCCATGCGCCGATCATCCTGCCCGCCATCCTGGGTATTCCGGTCAGCTACCGGGCTGCCTACTACGCGCACCTGGGGCTGCTGCACGCTTCGATGCTGCTGCGCATCTGGGGCGATCTGGCAGGCGACCTCACGCTTCGGCAGTGGGGCGGCATGTTGAACGTGATCGCGCTGCTGCTGTTCATGGCGAACACGGCCTACACCGTGCGGATCGCGCGCCAGCAGGCACAGCCCGCACCACTGCATCTTGCTTCCTGACTCGCCACTTGCCCGTCGCTCTCCCCCTCTCTGCTTGCTTCACACTCCGACACTAACAGGAGTCGGGGAGCGGCGGGCCGAATGGACCTCACCCCCAACCCCTCTCCACGCTGTGGAGAGGGGTTGGGGGTGAGGCGAAACGATGCCCAGGCTCGAAAGTGTCGGTGTCTGAACTCTACCTGCGGAGAGGGGGGCAGGGGGTGAGGTTAGTGTTCTTCGCCCCATGTCACCTCCAACTCAATCCCGATGTGGTCGGACACGTAGACCAGCCGACGCCCACCTGGAACGGGCACTTTCTCCTCGAAGCACAGCCGCGCGGTGGCCCGGAAGTTGGGCAGTGTCGCCGGGCGCACCAGCGTAAAATCAATCGGCACAGCGTACCGCGCCGGGATGCCCCTCGGGGGCCGGAACGTCGGGCGTTTGTCGTGCGCCATCGGGTCGAACAGTCCCGTCATAGCCAGGAAATCACGGTACAACCAGCTTCCGCGCGGAATGTTAAAATCCCCGGCCACAATCAAGAGATTGTCCGGCGGCTGTCCGGCAATGACTTCGGCAAGCTGTTGCAGTTGCTGCCACTCGTACCGGGCATAGCGATTTTGCCGCCGCCAGTCGCCGCTGTAGTTGGCGTTGAGGTGCGTGTTCAAAACTGAAACGGGCACGCCTTCAACGGTCACCTGCGTCGTCAGCACACCCTTGTGCAGCACCCAATCGGCGACGGCGGGTGTGTACCACCGTCCGCGCTCCCGATAGAGCGTGAATTGACTCTGTTCGATGGTCAGCCGGGATAGCGTCAGCAATCCGCCCTTCGGCGCGTGGATAAACGGCACAAAGGCGTGCGCAGAATAGCTTGTACAGCCACGAACCAGCCGCCGGCGATGAGCATGGGATTGTACCTCTTGAAGGCAGACCACATGTGCCGTGCGCTGGTTGAGTTCGTTGGCAAGTGCCACCAGCCGCCGCCGTGTAAACGGGGTTGCCGCACCAAAGCAGTTGAGCGTGATCAACGAAAACACAGCCATCGGGTGTGATAGAATAGACTGCGCCCTTCGCCGCGTTCAATAAGTCGCCAAGCTATGTGTTCGCGTCTGTTCGCACGTAAGGATGGAAGGTTGAACGTCCCTGATCTGCGACGCTACGGGTTGTGGTGCATGGTGGCTGCGACGGCCAGTGCCAACCGGTGCGAGTATAACATGTTAACGACGCGGCTGCTTCAGACGAAGGAAAACAGGCTACATGAACCATTCCGACTCCATTCTGGTCATCGGACATCGCAATCCTGATACTGACGCGATTGCTTCCGCCATCGGCTACGCCTGGGTGCTCAACGAGAGTGGTTCGGGCCATTACATGGCAGGCCGCACCGGGAAGGTCAATGCCCAAACGGCTTTCGCGTTGGAGCGCTTCGGCGTGGAAGCGCCGACTCTGGTCGCGGACGTCTGGGGCCGGGTCGGCGATCTGGCCGAAAAGCTACCGTCGCTGCGCAAGGGCCAGACCTTGCTCGAAGCCTGCCAGACCATCGCCCGCACGCGCCGTCCGGCTCCGCTGCTGGACGACAGCGACAAACCGATTGGCCTGCTGACGGGCGCGGGTCTGTTCGGCAACCTTGCCGAAGCGCTCAGTTCAGCCTCGGTCCTGGCCCTTGCCAGGGAATTTGACCGGCCTGCCGAAACAGCCATCGACCCCTCGAGCACCATCCTGAATGCCGACGAGCATATCCGCGACGTAATCGGCCAGGCGCTGCGCTCCGAACAGGATGATTTCCTGGTGGTGGACGAAAGCGGGCGCTACGTCGGGCTGTGCCGCAAGTCGGCGCTGCTGGCCCCACCCCGCCGCAAACTGGTCATGGTCGATCACAACGAACTGGGGCAGGCCGTGCCAGGCTTGGAGGAAGCTGAAATCATCGAAGTGCTGGATCATCACCGGCTGGACAACGTGCCGACACTCGTGCCCATCCGTTTCCACGTCGAGCCAGTGGGAAGCTGCTCGACTCTGGTCGCCGAGCGCGGTATGGAGCGCGTGGGCGTGCTGCCGGGGCCAATTGCCGGGCTGCTGCTGTGCGGCATCCTGTCCGACACGCTGGTCTTCCGCTCCCCGACCACGACCGCGCGCGACCACAGCGCGGCGAACCGCCTATCCCGGATGGCGGGCCTGGTGGATGTAAAAGCCGACGACGCACAGGTCACAGCGGCCATCGCGGAACTGGGCCAGGCGCTCCTGGCGGCGGGTGCAGGGCTTGGTACGCGCCCCGCCGAGGAAGTCATCAGCACCGATCTCAAATTCTACGAAACGGGCGGCCTCCATGTCGGCATTGCCCAGGTGGAAGTCGCCAGTTTCCGCGAACTGGCCCCGCGCCTGAACGATCTGCTGGAGGCGCTGCGTAAACTGGCCGACTCACGTAAGCTGGCGCTTGCCCTGCTGATGGTCACTGACGTGGTGAGGGGCAACAGCCGCCTGGTGGTCGTCGGCCAGTCGCGCATCATCGCGTCACTGCCTTATGCACGCCTGGACGATGGCACCCTGGACGCACCGGAAGTGGTTTCTCGCAAGAAGCAACTGCTCCCAGCGGTTCTGGCAGCGCTCTCCCAGTTGGCGTGATACAAACCTCACCCCCTGGCCCCCTCTCCGCAAGCAGAGAGGGGGAACCATCGGGCCAGGACTCCCCTCTCCACCAAGAGTGGAGAGGGGCTGGGGGTGAGGCTAACCTGTAAACGGCCCATACCAGTCTGCTAAAAAACTGGTAGAAAGTGGCTGTTCTCAGATCGGATTCCGCGCCTACTCGCGTATCCTTAACCAGGTACACTGATCCCGAACAGCGAGGAATTTGCCCATGAACCCGGAACAGGTCGTCCGTGCCTTTTTAGCTGCTACTGAGAGCGATAACCCGGCTGCCGGAGCCGCCTACCTTGCCGATAACGTAGTGTTCCTGGGCGGCATGTTGCCACAACCCGGTGGTGCGAAAGAAGTGTTGCAGATTGGCCGTGCGCTGCGCGAAGCTTTCTCCGACTTCCGCTGGAATATCCAGCACGTCTGGGCACAGGGGAACCAGGTGGCCGTCAAGATGGCCTGGGGCGGCCTTCATAACGGACCGCTCAAACTCGGCTATTTCGTGGGCGTCACGGGTGCGCCCGCCGTATTGCCCACGGGCAAGCTCATCCGTGTCTCCGAAAAGTTCATGTTTACCGTCAAAGAGGGTAAAATCACGCGGATTCAGGTTGTCTCCGCGTCGCACGAGGGCTACGTCTCGCTCCTGCGCCAGATCAGCGGCGAAGTGAAAGCGCCTGATGTGGCGCGCTCTGGCGCACGGTGAACCCGCCCTGGAACTGCAACGGCGGGACTGCCAACTCGACAGCCCCGCCACATAAGTGCTTCAGGAGTTTAGCAGAGTTCGGACTCTTTGCAACAGGCCGGGGTACAGCTCTTCTTTGGGCAGGTAGTCGTTTGCCCCCGCGCGAAGACCCACCCGCACGCTGTCGGGGTCGGCTTTGGCAGAGACAAACAGCACAGGGGTGCGGGCTGTTTCTGGACGCGCGCGAATGCGCCTGCACAGCTCAATGCCATTCATCCCCGGCATCATCACGTCCAGGACAAACAGGTCGGGTGTGGTCGAGTCCAGCATACTGAGCGCAGTGAAGGCATCGGACGCTTCCAGCGTGGTAAAGCCGCCTCGCTTCAACATGATGCTGATCAAAGCCAGCATACTGCTTTCGTCATCAACGAGCATTATTTGCTTGACCATGCCCTGCCACCCGCTGCTCGTTTATCCCCCATCTATACGGCGAATTCAAGGCAGGGTTCCTGGGTCGATGCGGCAATCGGCGTATCGATAATGGCCTGCGCCAGTTCCACCAGCGAGTTGGCGTTGACGCCGCGCAGCCAGTGCTGCGTCTCGTCAGACAGGCCAAAGGCCGTCAGCAGCGAGCTGTCACGCTCCTTCAGGAGCCGCGTCTGGATGTTCTCGTCCAGCAGCGCCAGGCCCATCAGGTTGTCCAGTCGTTGCTTTTCGCCCTTGCTCAATACGTAATCCCACCAGGCTTTACCGCCGGTAAAGCCATTGCCCTGAGGCCAGGGAAAGACATCCATGACAGGCTTCTGGTAGGTATTGGACATGACCGGTTTCTCCTTTGATGGAACGTTGCCTCCTCGGCGTTTCCTCAGAGGCCCGTCCTTCATTACTCACGAATGACAGGTTGTAAGAGCGCGTTGCACGTGACCTAACGGAGTTTTAGTGGCTGCCGCCGGGGGCATTGCCCGCCCAGGCCATCGTCGTGGGCGCGACGATCACCAGGAGCGCCAGGACCAGGAGCAACACGAACACAATGGCACGCAGGCGAACCGGGTTGACGACGATCCACGACGCGCAGGACTGAATGTTGCAGATAATCATTTTTGCCATGACAGAATCTCCTTTTTTGACAGGTATCTGCTTATTGTTTGTTTGTCGATCCGATAACCCCAGGATACCTGCCACCGCACAACAAAGTGCTTACCAAGTCACGTGTGAGTTCAAGAAAAATGCAGTTTCTGAAGACGAGTTTTCAGCCAGAACTGCTTTCAGGTGTTGGAACGGCAAACGGGGAAATGGAGACAGGCAACAAAAAAGGGAGCGGTGAACTGCTCCCTTCCAATTCCAGGTGGTACTTGTGCCGGCTATCCCTGGCGGATGCCGAAGGTCAACACAAATTTGCCGACTCGTATCTTATCGTCGGGCTGAAGCAGCCGCCGCTCCCCGACGCGCACCATCCCATCGTTCAAGTACGTCGGGTTGTGGTCAGCCAGACTCTCCAGGAAATACTGACCGGCCTGCTCGGTGATGCGCGCGTGATGACGCGACACCGTCTTGGCCGCGTCGAACTGGCCCAGGTTGACGGCAAGCTGGTCAGCGCTGGCCGGATTGTTGGCATCGGGTCGCCCGATGATCGCGGGCTGCCACTGTATTTCAAAAACCTTTCCGGTTTGCTCCTCAGCCAGGAAGGCCCGGTTTGGCCCGGCAATGATCCGCCGTGAAAAATCCCCGACAAGGGATTGATCGCGCGGCACAACGCGACGCTCTCGGGTCAGAATCAGCACCGCGCCAGTTTGCACGCCAGACTGTTCCAGCGTCTTGTCGGGGTCAAGGAGTTTGCCTGTGCTCTTGACCCGGAGCGTGTAGTTGCCATCCGGCAGGTCGAATTCACTTCGACATTCCGCGATCAACGTGCGGATCGGCAGATTCTCCCGGATCGAGGCTTCCTGGTTGGGTTCGTCGAACAAATCCGACGTGATAGTTAAGACTGTCCGAGCCATAGCTCCCCTCTTGGTTATTCTCCCGCCTCACCCCCAACCCCTCTCCATCAGAATGGAGAGGGGAGTCAATATGCGGGACCGCGCGGTTCCCCCTCTCCGCTTCGCAGAGAGGGGGTCAGGGGGTGAGGTCAATCCTTACTTCCCTGGCTGCGGCACGGGCGTACCGGCTGGCTGCACCACTGCTTCGCCAGCGGGCTGCTCCGGCGCTTCGACGGGCAGTGGATAGCGGTCCTTCGACCATTGAGCGCGTGTCTCGTATCGGGCGCAGATGTCTTCCACCCAGTTATCCAGCGACTGCTCGATGTTGGCATCGTTCTGCGGTGTGGCGACCTGGATCATCGACGTGCGGCCCGACTTGACGATAAAACCGCGACCCGGCGGCAGTTCGGCGGCCCCGGAGCGCGCCCGCCCGCCCAGCGCGCTCGGCGAATCGTTGGCGTCCAGGCCCAGGCCATAGCGCGGCGCCAGGACTTGCCGCATCAGGTCGTCGTTGGCACGCATGATGCCAAGCGACCCGCCGACAATGAAATGCAGCCCTTCCGGCCCGAACTTGCGTGCCAGGTCGCCCATGTCCTTGTAGGCCGTGCTCTTGGAACCGAAGCCAGACGGGATGACATTAGCGAAGTCGTCATAGTTGTCGGCAACCACGAAGATTTCGGGCCGGAACTGGTCGGCCTCCAACGTTCGTCCATACTCCCCTTGCAGATCGGCAATCATCTGGTTGAGTGCCGGTTCCTCAGAGACGGTTGCCAGCACGTGCGGCAGTTCGCCGAGCGTGTGCTTGCCGCCGTACTTGAAGAAGCGCTGCTGGAAGTCGATCAGCACCATCGCCACCCGTTCCGGCGGGTAGCAGGTCGCCAGCGCCAGCACCAGACTGCGCAGCGTGGTCGTTTTACCGGAGAGCGGCGGGCCGATCACGATGAAGTGCGGGCCGCGAAGCTGCAAGTCCAGCATGGCGGGCCGCAGGTCGAGGTCTTCCAGGCCCAGGATGACGGTGACCTTTTCCGGCGCTTGCGGTGGCAGCACCGTCCGCAGCGGCAGGATCGGGCGCAGCACGTCGATTCCTTCGGGGCGTTTACCGTGCCAGGCGTTGTTCAGCTTCTCGGCCAGCATCGCCAGCTTTTTGGTGTCGTCCAGCCCGGCGGCTTCCTCGGCCCGCGTCACGGCCACCGGCAGCGCCGTCTGGAATTGCAGCGGCGTCCGGTCAATGGATAGGAAGCCGCGTCCGGCCACCTCGTCGATGCCCGGCACACCACGCCCGACTACCGAGGAGTACTCGCCTGCGTCCGCCAGTTTCAGCGTCATGCGTTCCGTGAACAGGCTGAACAGCTTGCCTGGGACGGCGTTAGGCTGTTCGCCCGTGATCATGAAGTGGATGCCGTAAGCGCGCCCATCGCGTACCAGCCCGATGAAGATGTCGATCAGGTTCTCGAAGTTCTCCTTGAACTCTGCGAAGTTATCGACCACCACCAGGATCGCGGGCAGGATTTTGTCCGGGTTATCGGCGTTGTAGACCAGCAGGTTGTCGGCGCGCGCCTGGCTCAGAATCGACTTGCGCTCCTCCAGCACGCTGGACAGCTTGCGCAGCAGACGCTGCACGCGCTCGTCCTCGGAAGGCAGGATCGACGCGCCCACGTGCGGCAGCGTGGTCAGCACGTCCAGGCCGCGCCCGCCGAAATCGAGCATGTAGATGTGCAGTTCGTCCGGCGAATGGGTGGTGGCGAAGCTGGTGATCAGCGTCCGCAGGAAGGTTGTCTTGCCCCACCCGGATGCGCCGAATAGCACACCATGTCCGCGAGTCAGGTCAACCGTCATGGTCAATTGTTCGGCGCGGCCAGGGTTGTCGATCAGGCCGACGTTGGCCCGCATAGCGCGCTCCGTCCAGTCCAGGCCCTTCCACTGGCCGTGATCTTCCAGCCAGTCGATCACTGCCGGGTTGAGCGGCAGGAGCGGGTTCGGCTCGCCGCCCAGGTATTCCGCATCCAGCGGCAGGCGGGTCGGCAGCGGGTCGGGCCAGGGCTTCTTCTGCGGCTTGATGTCGTCGTTTTCGGCGGCCAGCCGCGCACAAATGTCCACGATCACGTCGGACAGGGCTGCCGCTTCCGCCGTCGAGGAACGGCCCTGTGGCGCAGCCGCGCCGCTTTGCTCCTGGCGGGTCAGCCAGATGACCGCCGGGGACGAGTCCACCTGCGGGCCGGTGTAGGGGCCGCCCGCGCGGGCCACCTGCATCAACTCCACACCTTCATTGCCAACCTGCAAGTAGGCGCGGCCCGGAATGTTGGGCGGCAGGAAGGCAGCGTCGGAACGGCGCAGCAGTTCGCGGCTGTCTTCCGGCGTCTCCACGCGCAGGCAGATGCGGAACTTCATGTTGGCCCGAATCTGATCGCTGACCACGCCGCTTGGGCGCTGCGTCGCCAGCAGCAGGTGGACGCCCAGCGCGCGGCCCAGGCGGGCGATGCTGTCCAACTGCGCCTTGAAGTCGGGCATCTCTTTGATCATTTCCGCGAACTCGTCGATGATCACGTACAGGTGCGGAAATGGCTCTTTGGTCATGTGCAGGTTTTTGCTGCGATAGTGAACAATGTGCTTGACGTTGGCGTCGGCGATGATCTTGCTGCGGCGGTTCAGTTCGGCCCGCATGGCGATGAACGTGCGCGCGCCAAGCATCCCTTGCAGGTTGGTCACAATGTCCACGCAGTGCGGCAGCTTGCGGAACGGCTCGAAGGCCGCACCGCCCTTGTAGTCCACCAGCACAAAGTTGACGATGCTCGGGTCGTAGCGGATCGCCAGCCCGGTGATGATCGTCAGCAGCAGTTCGGACTTTCCGGAACCCGTCGTGCCCGCCGCCAGGCCGTGCACGCCGTCGCCATCCGCCGAAAAGACCAGCTCGCGGATTTTGTTGCCCGTCAGCAGACCCACCGGCACGGACAGCCAGTCGGCTTTCTCCGGCTTGCGGCTTTCCCGCCAGTTTTCCAGGATGGGGATTTTGTCCACTGTATCGACGCCGTTCAATTCCAGCAGCGAGATCGCCATCGCCAGGTCTGCGCCGTAGGTGGTGCGAACGGCCATCGGGGCCAGGCGGCGGGCGAAGTCCTCCTCGGCCCTCCGCGTGTCCACGCTGTCGGCCAGGCCATCGTAGCGCGTGCTGTTGACGCCGATCTCAGCGTAGCGGAAGGCCAGCCTGTCCTCTACCGGTTCAATCTCGATAATGGCCTTGCACTCGCTTGGCACGAGCTTGCGATCCGGCACGAGGAAGAAGATAGCCGCACCCAATTCCGGCCCGCGCTGCAACATGACCGAAACGGCGGCTTCCGCCTCGACCTCGCGCAGCGGCGATTCCTCGGCCTTGCTGGTCAGGGCGTCCACCACCACCACCAGGAAGGGAATGGTGACATCGGCTTTGGTGTCCTTGTCGGCCAGACGCAGCGCCCGGCGTTCGAGTTCTGTCTGAAGATCGTCCCACAAGCGTCGAACTTTGCGCGGCTCAAAGCGCAGTTGGTCGCCTGTGCTGCTCTCGTTGCGCGACGTGTTACAGTGCGGCAGCCAGCGCGCCCAATCCCACTGGCTCTTGGCTTCGGGCGCGCCGACCACGTACAACCGCGCATCGGTAGGGGCGTGGAAAGCCGCCAACTGCACCAGCATGGCGCGCACGGCGTCGCGTACCTTTGTATGATCAGTTCCGGCAATGCCAATGGCGTGCCGGGCTGGAATCTTAATCTCGTCCTGGCTCCCCGTCTCGTCCGCGCCATGATTGCGCAGCGGAATGGTGATCGGCACGTCGGTGACGTACCGGGCGTCCTCCGCCAGCTTGAGTGCTTCGGCCAACTGCGGTGCGGCCTCGGTCTGCGTTTGCGGCGCTTTGTAGATCACCGTTGAGGGCAGCGTCCCCAGGCCAATGCGCAGCGTGCCGAAGTCGTCATCGGTGGTGCGCCGCTCCCACAGCCGCGAATCCGGCCCCTTGGAGTCGTGGCCGGCCAAGTCGATGGCATCTTCCGGCGCAGGATGATTGTACAGGTAAAAATTGCGCTGCCTGTCGTGGGATTCGACCACCTGGCTGCGGAGATCGCGTAGATGCTGCTCGTAGGCGGCCATACGCTCCGCTTCGAGCCGACGGTTGCGCCGGTAGTTGACAAAGGCCAGCACCGATGACCCGACCATCGACAGGGCCATCGGGATAATAAAGAGGATGCTGCTGCCGCCGCGCCCGCCGCTCACCAGGACGTAGCCGATGACGGTAATCATCGGCAGGGCCAGCGTCAGAAGCGACTGCCGGTCCGCCTGCAGCGTGGGCGGGGAGGGAATAGCGACCTCGCCCGTTGGCAGTTCGGGCTGAATTCGCGGCGGGCGGGTAAGATATTCGGGCATGGCCCAGTCCTCCAGACCTTCGCTTGCTTGACACTTCCTTGCAAAAGCTGTACGTTAAAAATCTAAATGGGTAAAGTTGTGATTCCGAATCATGGCATAGGTCGCCGTCTTTTGTCAAACCTGCCAGACCTGTTAAACGTGGCGGAGGAGTGATGCGATGAAGCGCGTGTGTACTCACTGTGAACGGGTGTCCGTTGATGGCAATGCCTGGTGTCAGAATCGGGATTGCCCGTCGGGCACGCTGACGACTATCTTTGATTATGGCGAAAACCTGGGCGACATTCAGATCGTCCGGCTGCTGCGCATTTTCCGTATGTCGGCCATCTACGAGGCCAAACGCGGCAAAGAAACCGTCCTGCTCAAGGTAGCGCACGACGGCTGCCAGGATCAACTCAAGCAGGAAGCCCTCACGCTGGCCCAGTTGGCCGACAAACAGCACCCGATGCTGCCCGTTCTGCTGCCCGCCTACCAGTACGCCGAGGGCAAGCAACGCCCCTATGGAAAAACCGTCTTTCAGGATCAAACCAAGTATTACGTCGTCTTCGAACACGCCAAAGGCGAGTTCCTGCGCGATCTGCTCATCCGGAATCCGCAGCCCTGGTATCAACACGCCGCCTGGCTGACCGTCAGTCTGGCCGACGCCATCGCTTTCCTACACGTCCGGGGCGGGCGGCTGCATCTGAACATCAACCCGGATCACGTCCTGGTGCGCACGGACAGCCAGGGCATTCCCCGGCCACTCCTGCTCGACCTGGGCATGGTCTGCGAGCCAACCGCCGTCAACCAGACCTGGATCAAAGAGTACGCGCTGCCTGCCTACACACCACCCGAACTGCTTGACGGCGCGAAAACGGCCACCGTCGCCGCCGATGTGTACGGGCTTGGTCTGCTGCTGTACGAGATGCTGGCGGGCCAGCCCGCCTTCAAATTCAAGCTGGAAAAGCCGGACGAAGTTCGCCAGGCCGTCCGCACCTCCAACCCGCCCCCGCTCAATCGCAGCGACCTGGCTCAGGACATCACGGGTATTGTCTACCAGGCCATTGATCGCAACCCGACCCGGCGACAGCCAGACATCCGCACCTTTGCCAAGCAGCTTCGTGTCAAGTTTGGTGAAGTGCCACCCGAAAGACGCGGGCGCGAGGTGGATCGGAGGGCGGTGGCGATTGGCGTGTTCGGGGTGCTGGCAATTGTGGCGCTGGTGCTGCTGGCTGCTGCGCTCAACGGCGCGGTGTGATCGGTTGGGGCCTCACCCCCTGACCCCCTCAGCCACCCTGTGGAGAGGGGGTGGGGGTGAGGTTCAAGACTACGCCTGGAAATTCTGGGCTTCACCCTGGTCGGTCTGGGTGATGGCCTGGATGTCCTGCTTGACCAGTGTTGCGCCTTCTTCACAGACCTGCTGGAACTTATGCAGCACCTGGATGGCGTGTACGTCCCACGCGATCTTGGCCGCATTCATACCAAAACAGCAAGCCGCTTCAGCCAGATCTGACGCCAAAATCCCAGCCCAAACAGCCTCCGCAGCAATTCCCGCCGCGTGCAAGCCTTCGAGCGTCGTTTGAACGCCCTGGACGACGGGCACTTGCATCTGGGTTCTACCAGCCATGATTCCTCCTCAGACAATCAGCTAATCGGAGCGCAAACTTAGAACTTGAACTCGTCGAAGAGACCCTGCGCCATGCTTGCCATCTCGCTGTCGGCTCCACCCATGACGCCCAGCATGGAGCTAAGGGCGCTGCCCATTCCAGGCAACAGGACATCCGCTGCGTCTCGCGCTGCAGGCAGAAACTTGTTCTGGAACCAGTCATCGAATTCGTCGCGCCGGCCACCATCCCAGATGTCCCGGCCAACGCCGCCGATGACGGAGCGTGTTCGGCCAATTTGCTCCTGGAGCTTGCCGGTCTCGCCCGTGAAACGGCCAATCATCTCCTCAGCCGAACCGAAGTCAATGTTCACCACCTGATCGGCATTGAACGCCATCGCAATTCACCTTTCTGCTAGTTTCGACTGGACACCAGCGGTTTCCAATCGCAAGTATGTTCCGAATGATCAGTGAGTGCTAGACTTTAGCGCTTGTCGGCGTGGCGCATGTCCTCCGCGGCCTTGCCCACACGCTGTCCGAGGTTTTCCACATATTCGGCCAGGTCGCCCAGGCTGTGGCAGAACTGCGCGGCAATCGCATCCTTCAGGATGTCACCGGTTTTGCCCTTGAACAGGTCACTTTCAAGCTGCCGGGCCATGTTGGCAAAGTTTGCCTGGTGTTGGTGTAGGTCTTGGGCCAGTTGCTGGCAGGCTTGCTTGTACTTGAGCAGTTCCTCATCGACGTATCTGATCGTGTCAGCCATTGTCGTTCAAACCTCCGTAGTTATAAGAGCCGATTGGGATCAGGCTGCCGTTCAGGCTTGCCATTTCGAGAACAGTGCTTTGGCCTCTTCCTCAGCCTGCTGGAGCTTGGTTTGCAAACTGGGGAACATATGCGCCCCGGCCTGCCCGGCTTTCAGAGCGGCCTGCAAACGCTTGAGCAAATGCGACATCGCCTCGGCATGTTCGCGGTTGGAGGCGTCGCCCAACCAGCCCGAAGTGTGGAGTTGTTCAGTCAGTTGGCTCATCTGCTGATACCACTGCTGCATATCGTCTGCAAAGCGCTCGAATTCGTTCTTGCCTTGCTGGAAGACGATCCGCTCAATGTGCAACAAATTACCTGCCATGTGTTTCCTCCGCTCCTCTCAGACTTTGACTCACAAACCGGATGAAAAGTACGTGGGTGGACTTATACGAGCATCCTTTCCCCTGATGAGTTTGGCGGCTGGTGGGCAATTCTGGAAAATTCCGGCTCCAGAATAATGAGGTTGTGCATTGGAGTGATGAAGCATCTCGTAACAATCCACTTTTGAAGGCGCTTTTGACAGACATTTCTGCTGGCCTGTATTTAGCTGCCTCAGATCAATGATTAATGCTGGTTTAGTGTTGTATGAGTTGTTTGCAGTGTAGGGCAAAACCAACTGCGCGTCAAGTAGTACTAAATGGGTACTTTTCCGCATCATCACCGTGAATTTTTATGACCTTTAATGAGGTCTTCATAAGAATTAATTCTGCATTGATAACCTTTTACAGGTGAAGCGTGCTCTGCCTAGCAGTACGTACTTATCGCTCAAGGAACGGCGCAGCACTAGGGCAGTAGTAGCCGGATCAGCGTGTCGGCCAGCCACTCCACGTACTGTTCGCTGGTCAATCTACGATCTGCGGTCAATAGGAGATAAACTTCCGCGCTGGTCAACGCCCAGATAGTATCGGTGGCCTGTGTAAGGCTCAAGCCTGGGCGCAGTGGGCCGTTGGCCGCAACACGTTGCGCCAGTATTTGCATGTTTTGCCAGCGGTCCTTGAGCAGGTGCTGCAACAGCTCGGCAACGTCTGGTTCGGTCTTGGCCGCAATGCGCATGACCTCGAACACCGGAGCAGCGCGCTCCATGATGGCCTGGATGCCAAGCGCAAACATGCGCAACTGCTGGCGCTGGTCCTTCTCGCGGAACATGGCCTGAGGTTCTGGCCGTTCCAGCACGCCAATCGGCTGGTCGTCACCACCGATAGCGACATCCATCACGTGCGACAGGATTTTGCGCTTGCTACCGAATACGGCGTAGACAGTCTCTGGCGCAACACCGGCCTGTTGGGCAATGGCTTCAATGGTAGCGCCCGCATAGCCTCGTTCCGCGAACAGCTTTCGAGCCGCATCGGCGATTTGTTGACGTGTCTGGCGTGCCTGCGCTTGTCGGCGGGCCGAATTGTAAGCACGTTTGGGTCTGGCAGATTGACTCATGACCCTTGACTCCGTTCCGAATCCAATATATTATATATATATTCAATACAGTTACAATGTATTGAATATATGCGCACCCGTAATTTAGCCCGGAATCGCCGGAATCACCACTGCGGTGAGCGCAAAGGTCGGTCAGATGAGTCGAAAGGGGTTACACATGTCACAGGAACAGAATCGGGAAGTGCTGCGGGCCGTGATCGAAGAGGGCTTCAACAAGGGCAACTACGACGCCCTCGATCCACTCTTTGCACCGGGCTACCAGGAGCATCAATTTGGACTGCACAAGACGCTCGAAGGGTTCAAACGAGACATTCAATACCTGCGAACGGCCTTCCCAGACCTGCATCTGACGATTGACGACATGGCGTCGGACGGCGACAAGGTCTGGATACTCATGACGGCGCGAGGCACAAATCACGGCCCGTTCATGGGGCCGCCCACCGGCCAATCGATGGAGATCACGGTCATGGACGTGTGCCGCTTTGAAAACGGCCAGATCGTGGAGCACTGGGGCGTCCCTGACCGGTTCGCCGTGCTGATACAACTGGGGCTGCTCCAACAGCCCGCCGGGCAGCGTTCGTAGTGCACTGCATAGAATCAAAGAGGCCGGGTTTCCGGCCTCTTCGTCAATGGCTGCGGACGATCAGGCTTTTTCCTTCAGCTTCGGGTCGAAAGCGTCGCGCAGCCCGTCCCCGATGATGTACAGGCACAGCACCGTGATCGAGATGAGCAGGCCGGGAATGACGACCAGGTGAACACCCTTCGTGTACCAGTTCCGCGCGTCGGTCAGCATATAGCCCCAACTGGATGTGGGCGGCTTGACACCGAATCCCAGGAAACTCAAAGCCGACTCCGTCAGGATCAGGCCGCCGATGTTCAGCGCCAGGGTGATGATGATGATCGAGAAGACGTTGGGCACGATGTGCACAAACATCGTGCGCCAGGGCGACGCGCCGATGGCCTGGGCGGCCAGGATGAATTCGCGCTCGCGGAGTGAGAGCGTTTCGCCGCGCACCAGGCGCATCGTGCTCGTCCAGCCCAGCAAGCCCAGTACCAGGATAAAGGTGAGCGGGCCGGGGTGAAACAATGACGAAATCAGCAGCAGCAGGAACAGGGCCGGAACGGAGTCCAGGGTCGTGATGAACCAGACCATCGCATCGTCCACCATGCCGCCGTAGTAACCCGTCGCCACCCCCAGCACGATGCCGATGCCGAGCGAGAGGAAACTCGCCACTACGGCAATGCCCAGCGAGATTTGCCCGGCATAGAGCAGCCGCAGGAAGTAGTCGCGCCCCAGGTCGTCTGTCCCCAGAATGTGCCCACTCGCGCCGGGTGGCAGAAAATGATCGTCGGTGACGTGATCCGGGTCGATCCGCATGAGCGTGGCAAAAACCGGCGCGGAGAACGACAACACGGTCAGGATCAGCAAGATGGTCAGCGCCACCATCGTCAGGCGGTCTCGGCGCAGGCGGCGCAGGGCAATCGTCCACAGTGAGTCCCCGACCCCCGCCTGGCGATCCGCTGCTTGGCTCAGACGGACTACATTTGAAGTGGCCTGTGCCATATCACGCCCTCGACTAGCTGTAACGGATGCGCGGATCGATCCACGCATACATGATGTCGGACAGCAAGTAGCCCAGAATGGTCGAAATCGCGCCGATCAGCACGGTTGCCATGACCACCGGATAATCCAGGCTGCTCACGGCCTCGACGGCCAGACGGCCCAGGCCAGGCCACGAGAAAATGGTCTCGGTAATCACCGCCCCGTTCAGCAGGCCAACCAGCGCCGGGCCGAGGAACGTTGCCAGCGGGATCATGGCGTTGCGCATGGCGTGGGTGAACCACACGGTGCTTGCCGGTAGTCCTTTGGATTGTGCCGTGCGAATGTAATCCTGACGGCTGACTTCGAGCGTGGCCGCGCGCATGTAACGCGACAGAAAGGCGATGTCGCCCATTGCCAGGACGAACACGGGCATGGTCAGGTGTTTGATTCGATCCAGAAACGTGTAGTCGCCGCTCAGGTTGGCCGGGAAGCGGCCTCCTGGCGGCAGGATTCCGAGCCGCGAACTGAAGATCAGGATCATGATCAGGCCCAGCCAGAAGGTCGGGATCGAGCTGACGAGGACGGCCAGCACGCGCGTCACGTTATCGAACCATGACCCCTGCTTGACCGCCGACCACACCCCAAGCGGCACGCCGACCAGCACGCCGAAAAACAGCGACAGCGCGCCCAGTTCAAGGGTCGCCGGGACGCGCTCCATGATCAGGTCGGACACGTTGCGCCGGGAAGAGAATGAACGTCCCAGGTCGCCTTGCAGTGCCCGGCCCAACCAGCGGATATACTGCACATATACTGGTTGATCCAGCCCCAGTTGTTTGGTGAGCGTCTCACGCTCCGCAGGTCTGGTTCGAGGCCCAAAGGTCATGGCCGCCACTGGCCCCTGTGGGAAGGCCAGCACCATCAGCCCATAGGACAGGATCGTGATCCCAAGCAAGGTGGGGATTGCATACAACAGTCGGCGGATAATGTACCGTCCCATTTCGTGACCTTCCGACTCACGCTTCAGCCACACTCATCGAACACTTGACATAACGGCTATTATAAAAAGTTCCATCGGGCAGTGCGACGGTGGATGGTGCGATCAGCCACCGCATCCGGGTGAGCTTCCTCAACCCTGCATGTGGACAGGGAACAATAGCGGTCTACGGTGCCAGATCGGTTCCCCCTCTCCAGTTGGAGAGGGGGGCAGGGGGTGAGGTCAATACACCGTTACTGCGTTCTCGCGGCGGGCTTTACCACCCACTGATCGACGTTCCAGAACAGGTTCGACGGGTATGGGTTGAAGCCCTCGATGCTCTTATTCGCCGCGTATTCGCCGTTGATGACGTACAGGAACATGTACGGCTGGTCATCTTGTAGAATTTTCTGCGCCTTCTTGTATAGTTCAGCGCGCGCCTTCGGGTCGCAGCCTTTCAGGTGCAGTGCATCGGCCTCCAGCTTGGTGAATTCCGGGTTGTTATACGAGACGAAGTTCTGGCCGGAGTTCACGATGTCGCCGACAGGTGTGAACAGCGTGGCCTGATCGGGATCGTCGGGGTAGCCGTTGCGCCAGCCGAGGAGTGTGGCGTCAAAAGTTTGCGCATTTTGCTTGGCGATCAATGTGTTGAAGTCGATGGGTTGGAAATCAACCACGATGCCAAGCTGCTTCATATTGTCCTGGAAGACCTGCCCGGCGGCGGTGCGCCGTGCATTGCCTTCATTGGTGTAGAGCGTGAACTTGAACGGCGTGCCATCTTTGGCGTATTTTGCGCCCTTCGCCACGCGAATGCCATCCGGCCCCATCGGGAAGCCAGCTTCGTCCAGCATCTTGGCTGCCGCAGCCGGGTCGTAGGGGATGGGCTTCAGGTCTTTGTCGAAGGCCCATGAAGACGGCAAAATGCCAGATGGCAGCCGCTGGCCTTCACCGAAAACCGCCGTCTTGATCATCTGATCGACGTTCGTGCCGAGCGCCAGCGCCATGCGGACGCGCACATCGCCAAAGAATGGGTGATGGCCCTGGTCGGCGTTGGTCGGGTTGCCCTTCTCGTCCACTGCCGATTGCGGGTTGGTCGGGTCGGCCAGGTTCCAGGCGATGTAATCCCAGGCATTGCCGGGATAATCGTACACCTGAATGTTCGGGTTCTTCTTCACGTCGGCACGGCGACCCACCGGCGGAGCACGGTGCAGATTGGTCTGCCCGGCCAGGAACTGCTCAATCGCCACCGTCTGATCGGGCACATTCTTCAGGATGAAGCCTTCCGGCTTCACCTTGCCGCCTTCAGCATCTGGGTAGTTCTGATCCGCGACCAGTGTCACCTGCTCGGAGGGGCGGAATTCCTTGAATTTGAAGACGCCTGACGTGACCGTCGGATTCAGGTTGAACGGGCTGTCGTTGATGTCGCTGAAATCCGGTTTGAAGACGTGCGCCGGAACGACCTGGATGAACCCGACATCGGAGAGCGCCGTGCAGCTTTGCTCCTTGAACGTCACCACCAGCGTGTAGTCATCCGGGGCAGTCACGCTGGCGATGCGTTCCTGGGTCGGGCCGGTCAGCGGCGACTCGACCTTGCCGCTTACAGTGGCATCATAAGCATATTTGTAATCTTTGGCCGTCACAGGCTGACCGTCCGTCCACTTGAAGTCCTTGCGCAGGTGGAACGTGTACGTCTTGCCATCTTCCGAGATATCCCACGATTCCGCTACCGCGCCGGGGAATTTGCCAGGAGGGGCATAGTTGCCCGTCTTCGGGTCAACGCCAACCAGACCGGGGAATAAGAATCCCGCCACTTCCTGGTCGGTATCACTCTGCGTCAGCAGCGGATTCATGGTCTGCACGTCCCCGCCGGGGTTGCCCTCAATGATGACCCCCCCGGTATCCTGAGCCTTCGTGTTGACCTTCGCTGCGGCAAAAATCATAACGAGCACGAGCGCCAGCGCAGCCAGTCTATAAAATTTACGCATTGTTCCAAACTCCTCATCTAGCCGGAAACACATGGTTCACTGGGGCTAATATGTCAACAAACTGCGCATCGTCCTCCTTGTGGATAAAGAACGACCTATACAGACACCATGCAGGTTGTTACGTTGGCAATTGTGGTCAGCCTCTGCTGATCTAGCAGTCCCTGCGGCTTTCTATAAGCACTCATCAAGAAAACCTGATGCCCATTATAAAAATTCGGGATCGGGATAGCAACCCGAACTGATGTTTCCCCCAACCTGACAGGCACCAAATCACCTATTCGGGTGAGCAGGCAAGTTGTCACAACTTACCAAAGACTCGCTATCCGGCCTGTGCTAAAATCCCTGGCCCGTTCATGCAAAGCGCAATCGTAGAGGGATGGGTGCGTTGTCCAATAACAACCGGTGGACAAGTTTCGACCTGATTTTTTTTGACTGCGACAGTACGCTGTCCTCGATAGAGGGTGTCGATGAACTGGCGCGACTCAAAGGCAAAGAAGGCCGTGTTGGGCTGCTCACCCAGAAGGCAATGGACGGCGATCTGGATCTGGCCGATGTCTATGGCAAACGGCTTCGCGCCATCCGCCCCACGCGGGGCCAGCTTGCCGCTATCGAGCAGCTTTATTGGGATACACTGGTCGCTGACGCGCGCGAAGTGATCGCAGCGCTGCACTCACTGGGCAAGCAGGTGTTCATCATCAGCGGTGGGTTGGCGGCGCCGGTGCGTGGCTTCGGCGCGCGGCTCGGCGTGCCCGGCGAGAACATCCGGGCTGTCGAGCTTGAATTCAACCAGCTTTCCGGCCACTGGTGGAAGTATTACGATCATGCGGCGCAGACCACCGAAGCCTATCTCGCTTACGAAAAAGGGCCACTGACCATCTCGGCGGGCAAGCCCGACATTGTGCGCGAACTGGCGGGCAACCGCTGGGGCCGCAAGCTCTTTGTCGGCGATGGCGTCAGCGATCTGCGCACGCGGGATAGCGTTGATCTCTTTGTCGGCTTCGGCGGCGTGGCCCGGCGGGAAAAGGTCGAAAGCGGCTCGGATGTATTCATCTATGCGCCGAGCCTGGCCCCTATCCTGCCAATGGCGGCAGGCGAAGCGGGCATGGTCTCACTGCGCAGCACGCCCTACGAGGCTGTGCTGGACAAAGGGCTTGCGCTGTGCCGCGACGCCCGGAGCGTCGCCTTCCGCAACCCGTCACTGCGCGCTGCTTTCGATGCGACGTTCGGCCCTGGTTAATTAGCCATGTGGCGCAAAACCTCACCCCCGGCCCCTCTCCGCAAGCAGAGAGGGGAGCAGCCCAGCCGATGTTGCCCACCGGTTCCCCCTCTCCACAAGGTGGAGAGGGGGTCAGGGGGTGAGGTAAATCGGACCTGTTAACTATGTACCTCAACGCAGACCAGCTTCCTGACAACACCCTGTTGCAGGGTTTCGACCTGTGTATCGTCGGAGCGGGCGCAGCAGGCCTGGCGATGGCAAAGCGCCTCGCCGGAACGTCCGTCAAGGCGCTCGTGCTGTCCAGTGGCCTGCCCTCGGATCGGGGGCGGCCCGACGCGGCGCGCCAGGCTGTTTACCGAGGGACTATCGGGCCGTTCCTTCAGAAGGTGGATGCGCAATTCCTGGAGCGCTCGCGGCTGCATATGCACGGCGGCACGACCAACCACTTTGGCTTCTGGTCCCGTCCCCTGGATGAGGTCGATCTGAGGCCGCGTCCCGGCTATCGTGATGCCCACTGGCCGTTCGGCCTGGATGAACTCGTGCCCTATTACCGCGCCGCCCACGACTTTGGCCGCTTCGGGCCGTTCAATTACGACGATATAGCTTTCTGGGAGCGCGTGCTGTATGCGCGCTGCTTCCCGCCCCTACCCGGCGATTCGCTGACGGGTGCGGTCATGCACGCCCAGTACGAGGAAAGCCTGCACGATTTTCAGGTGCAGTTTGCCGACGAGCTACGGGCTGCGCCGAACATCACTGTCTTGTTCAACGCCCACCTGCTGGCCGTCGAGTCCACCGCTGGCAAAGATCACGTCACCGGGCTGGCCTGCGCCACCATCGAGGATGGACGTGCGGGCCGCCGCTTCCGCGTCGAGGCGAGCGCGTATGTGTTAGCGATGGGCGGCATTGAGACGGTGCGTGTCCTCAAGCTGTCCGGCGACCTGGGCGACAACCGCAAGGGTCATCTGGGGCGTGGGTTCATGGTGCACCCGCTCGTGACCAGCGCCGCCAGGGTGCGCTTCTCGCGGCCTGTCGAGACAGAGATCTGCAACTTCTTCCGCGATCAGCAGGTGCGCTTGCAGCCGCCGCAGACCGAAGGCGGTGAATACGTTCATGTCTCCGCCCCGCTGGTCAACCCGGAGGACATCTTCAATTACTGCGTCTTCAATGCCTGGGGTGTGCTCGTGCCGAAAGCTGAAAACCTGGAAGCGGAGAAGATCGGCAATTTCCGCCTGATCTTGCGTTTTAGCCCGGCCAGGGACGAGGCCATCGTCAACGTCAACTGGGAGCAGCTTCCCAACGAGAACAGCGCCATCAGCCTGAATCCATCCCAGCTCGATCCCATCTTCGGTCAGCCCGTCACTCACCTGGACTGGCGGCTGCTCGATGCCGACAAACGCACCCTCGCGCGTGCGCTTGAATTGTGCCGGGCCTATCTGCAAGCGCGGGGAGCGACAGCCTTTGATCTGATCACCGACCTGAGCGGCGGCGCGGATCACTGGTCTTTCGCGCCGGACGAAGGAGCGCTAGCGACGGGCGACCATCACATGGGCGCGCTGCGCATGTCTGCCGGCAGCCAGGATGGCATCGTCAACCCCGATTCGCGCCTGCACTCGGTGGATAACCTGTACATCGCCGGATGCAGCGTCTTCCCGACGGGCGGCTTCGCCAACCCGACCCTGACCATCATCGCCCTGGCGCTGCGCCTGGCCGATCATCTGAGGGCGGCCCTGACAACCATGCCCTAAACCCAAGACCTTTAAGTTAAGGAGATATACCTCACCCCCTGACCCCGCCGAGGAGTGCATCGGTTCCGCTGCGCAGAGAGGGGGAACCGACCGGTCCAGACTCCCCTCTCCACCTTGTGGAGAGGGGTTGGGGGTGAGGTCAACTACAGACCCTCGCATAAAAGGTATTGGCCCTAGACTTGCGGCCCAAACTCGCACGGTGGGCGGGTGGGCGAACACGTGATCGTGCGCCTGGGCCAGATGCCGTACTCGGCTAACGCGGCAATGACCGTGCACAGCGGCAGCCCGACCACGTTCGTGTAGCAGCCATCAAGCCGCGCCACCGGGTGAAAGCCTGCGTGCTGGATGGCGTACCCCCCGGCCTTGCCAATCGGATCGCCCGACGCCACATAGGCCGCGATCTCCTCGTCTGTATACGGGCGCATGGTCACTCTGGTTGTTGTCAGGCGTGACGTGCTCTGCCCCGATCCGGCATCCAGCAGCGTGATGCCGGTGTGGACGACATGAACGCGATTGCGCAGTTGGCGCAGCATCGCCGCCGCGTGTTCGGCGTCGTCGGGCTTGCCGAGAATCTGGTCACCATCGACCACCGTCGTGTCGGCGCTCAGGATCACGCCGCTGTCCAGACTCGCCATACTGCCTGTACTGACTGCCCAGGCTTTTTGCAGGCTCAGGCGCAGCACGTAATCGGCGGGCGCTTCGCCCGGCTGAGGTGTTTCGTCGATGTCGGGCCGAGCGACAGTGAAGGCCAACCCGACAGCCGTCAGCAGGTCAAAACGGCGCGGGGAACTCGAAGCCAGGATCAGAGGTTTCACGGAGATTCTCGTTTCACCTCACCTCCCTTAGCCTGGCGGTTCCCCTCTCTGCATTCGGAGAGGGGGCAGGAGGTGAGGTGAACAAAAGGAGCGCGTCTCAACTCCAGCCGGAGAGGTTCCAGGGCTGCGGTCTTAACGCAGCCCACAGTCCTCATCGTCTCGTGCTACTGGGCACTGCCCTTTCCAGCGCGGGCCGCAAGCTGCGCTTCCTGGTCGATGATGCGCGTATCCCAGTGGTCGCCGCCGAACAGGCCGTCTGTCTGGAAGAAGCCCTTATACCAGGGCTTGACCAGCCCGGCCTCAACGCCCACATACAGCGGAGCCATCGGGAACTCGCCGTCCTTGCCAAAGAAGGCTTCTTCAATTTCCCGGTACATCTGGTCGCGCTTCTTGGGATCGGTTTCCAGGTCGGCAGCATCGATCTTCTTATCCACGTCGGTGCAGGGCCGTTTGAAGTCATTCTCTGCGTTGCAGTGCAGTACGTCGCGCATCCAGTTATGGGCGTCCGGGTAGTCGGCGTTCCAGCCCAGCGTGTACATGTTGGGGCGCTGGGGCGTCGGCACATCCGGCTTGATACTCTTGAGCAGTACCGAGAATTCCGCTTCTTCGACGTTGATCAGGCTGGCGTCGCAGCCCAGGTTGGTCTGCACCTGGTTTTGCAGGAATTCCGCCCAATCAGTTGCCCCGGCATAGGTCAGAATCGTGATGCTGGGGAAGCCTTCGCAGTCCTTATAGCCAGCCGCTTCCATTTCGGCGTTCGCGTAATCCGGGTCGAAACCGGGGTTGTCGGGCTTGCCCAGCGCCACCTCATTGATCGGCACCGCCCCACGAATGCCTGGCGGCATAAAGTGCGCCATCGGCACGCCCAGGCCATCGGCCAGTTCGGACACGAACACCTTGCGGTCAATGGCCGCGCTGAAGGCCCGGCGAACGTGTACGTTATCGAAAGGCGGCTTGTCGTACATGAAGCCGAAGTAATAGGTGGCAAGCACGGTACGCTGGTAGTATTCCTTGCTGCGTTCTTTGTCGTTGCGGATGCTGTTCAGCTCGGCGCGCGGAATACCGCTGGAGTCCACTTCGTTGTTCTGGTACAGGCTGTAAATCGTGCTGGCGTCCTTGACTACAATCGTTTGCAGCCGCTCGACATTGCCGCCGTAGGTATTCTCGACATCCTTCGGGTACAGCGGGTTCTTGACGTACACGCGGCTGACATTGCGATCCCAGGTGTCGAGCAGGTAAGGGCCATCGGTCACGATGTTGCCCGGCTCGATCCATTTGTCGCCAAACTCCGCAATCGTTTCCTTCGGCACGGCCCGGAACATCCACATGCTGGTCGTGCTCAGGAAGAAGGGCAGCGAGCCATTGGTCGTGATCTGCAACTGCGTGTCGCTCAACGCCTTGACGGCGATCTGGTCAAAATCGCTGTCTTTGATCTGCGAGGGCTTGATCTTGGATACCACGTCGCAGCCCTTGATGACAGAAGCCGCTACCGGAGTATAGAAACTGCCCAGCCGGGGGTCGCAGGCCCGCTTGATGCCGTACTCAAAATCGCCTGCTACCACCTTGCGCACTTCGGTCGCTTTCTTTGTGGCAGGGTCGTAGCGCACCCAGGGCACGTCGTTGCGCAGGGTGAACGTCCACACGTCGCCCTTGTCGTTTTTCTCCCACTTGGTCGCCATTTCCGCCCGAATCTGCGTGGTCTTGGGGTCAACGTCGGTCAGGCCCAGGAACAGGTTCTCGACGGGCTGCACCGAGAGGGAATCCTCGGTTCGCTGTGGGTCGAGCGTCGGGATCAGGCTGGCCGTTGCGCCATAGATCGTCACCGGCTCCGTGCCTTGCAGCATGGGGCTGGTCAGCGTGATGGTGTTGTCGCCCGTCGAGGCGTGGACGGCGCTCAACGGCGCAGCAAGCACCACAGCGGAAACGATGGCGGCAAACAAGAAACCTCGTATTCGCTTACTGCCGGACATTGCAAAGACTCCTTCTGAAATACCGCTAACATCGAAATACGCTGCCGAGGGCTGTTCTGGCGCCCGGCGGATCAAGTTCACAACTCCTTTCGGCTCTGGCATTCACATCGTAGTGTATCAATACTCTCACGGATTGAGATTTACGCCAAGCCGCCTTTTTAATCTAACGTTAATGTCAGGCGCGTCGGAATGCTGCACACGCTTGCCCACTACGAACTCCCTCTCTGCGAAGCGGAGAGGGGTTGGAGGTGAGGTTAACCATCCAGTGCGGTCACACCTTCTCCTCCACCGCTTCCATCTCTGCCCAGTTCAGGCCAACACTCGCTTCCGCGCGCAGCGGCACGGACAGCTTGACGGCACTTTCCATCACCTCTCGGACGAGCGCTGCCGTCTGCGGGATGTCGTCGTCCGGCACTTCCAGCACCAGTTCGTCGTGCACCTGCAAGATCAGCCGGGCGCGGGGCCGTTCCGTCTTCAGCCGTGCCGAAAGGTGGATCATGGCGATCTTGATGATGTCGGCTGCCGTTCCCTGCACCGGCATGTTGATCGCTTCTCGCTCGGCGCGGGCACGCACCACGCTGGCGACGTGGCTGCCGTCGCCCGATCCCAGGCCGGGGAAATAGCGCCGCCGCCCCATCAGCGTTTCAAGATAGCCGTACTCGTAAGCCTTTTGCTTGCTGCTTTCCAGGTAAGCCTTGACGCTCGGCAAGCGCTGGAAATAAGTCTTGATGAACTGTTCCGCCTCAGCTATCGATAGGCCGCTCTCGCGGGCCAGTCGATAGGCGCCCATGCCGTACAGTAGCCCGAAGTTGACCCGCTTGGCAAGATAGCGCTGCTCTTTCGTCACCTGCTCATAGGGGATGTTATACACGGCAGCAGCCGTCGCCCGGTGAATGTCTCGTTCCTGCTGGAACGACTCGATCAGGAAGGATTCCTTGCTGAAGTCAGCCAGGATGCGCAGTTCGATCTGGCTGTAATCGACGGCCAGCAGGTGGTAGCCGGGCGGCGCGATAAACGCCTTGCGTACCCGGCGGCCTTCCTCCGTGCGGACGGGGATGTTCTGCAAATTCGGGTTCTCGCTGCTGATCCGGCCCGTCACCGCCCCCGTCTGGTTGTAATAGGTGTGGACACGCCCTTCCTCATCGGCCAGCGCCGGCAGCGCGTCCACGTAAGTGCTGCGTAACTTGTCTAGCGTGCGCCATTCGATGATGCGCCCCACGATCTCGTGGTGCGGTTGAAGCACTTCCAGTGCATCGGCGTCGATGGAATAGCCGTGTATGCTCTTGCTCAGGCCCTTCGTGGGCAGGTTCAGTTTCTTGAACAGGATGTCGTTAAGCTGCTTCAGGCTGCCGATCTTGAACGGCTCGCCCGCCAGCGCGTAGATGTCTTCCTCGATGGCTTTCAGACGCTCAGAGAATTCGCGGCTCAGTTCGGCCAGGTACGGCAGATCGACCTTCGCCCCGGCTATGATCATGTCCACAAGCACGGGTACGAGCGGCATCTCAATCTCGCTGAACAGTTTCCACAGGTTCCGTTTCGGGTCTTCCAATTCCGCCCGCAGCTTGTCCACCAGCCGAAACGTGATCGCGGCGTCGGCGGCAGCGTAAGGCGCAACACGATATACGGACACCCGATCCATCGTGATCTGGGCTTTGCCCTTGCCGATCAACTCGTCGATGTGCGTCATGCGAACGTTCAGTCGGTCTTCAGCCTGATCCTTCAGGCCCTTGCGCCGACTGTCCGGGTTGATCAGCCATTCGGCCAGCATCGTGTCGAACGTGATCGGCGTCACGTCCAATCCGTTGCGGCGCATGATCACCAGGTCGTAGGCGGCGTTGTGTGCCCACTTCGATTTGCGCAGATCGGTCAGGGCCGGGCGCAGCGCCCGAATCACGCGCTCCAGCGGCAACTGGCGGGGGGCATCAACGTGCCCGACCGGGATGTAGTAGCCCTCGCGCTCGTTGACGGCCAGCGAAATACCGACCAGCATGGCGCGCATCTGGTCGGTACCAGTCGTTTCGGTATCAAAGGCGATGGTCATCGCCCGGTCAAGGACGCGCACCAGGTCATCCAGCGCCGCCTCAGTATCGACGATGATCGTCTCGACCAGGTGCGGAATGGGCGCATCGCGTTCGGGTGCATCCACGTCGAACAGATTCATTTGCTGCGAGGCTTTGTCGTTAATGGCCTGCACGGTGGGCGCGATCCGCTGCGCGAAGGAGCGAAATTGCAGCGTTCGGAACAGTTGCAGCACCACCGCCGGGTCGAAATCGTGGGCTTTGCACTTTTCGAGTTCAACTTGCAGCGGGATGTCCGTCTTGATCTGGGCCAGGCCCTTGCTCATAAAGGCCAGTTCACGGCCTGCTTCCAGCAGTTCGCGGCGCTTGCCCTTCTGCTCATCCAGGTGGGCGTAGATGTTTTCCAGGCTGTCGTACTGCTTAAGCAGTTCTGTTGCCGTCTTGTCCCCGATGCCCTTGACGCCGGGGATGTTATCCGAACTGTCACCTTTCAAGCCCTTGTAATCGGGAATCTGGTCGGGCCGGATGCCCATGTCTGCGATGACGCGGGCTACGTCGTACAACTGCGGCCCGTTGCGCCCGCCCCGGCCCGGCAACTGCACTGTTGTGTGCTCGTTGACCAGTTGCAACAGATCTCGATCCCCGGTGATGATCATCACGTCCACGCCCTGCGCTTCGGCCTGGCGCGTCACCGTGCCGATCACGTCGTCCGCCTCGAATCCTTCTTTTTCCAGGATGGGGATGTTGAACGCCTGCACCAGTTCGCGGATGCGGTTCATCTGGACGATCATGTCGCCCTGCATCTTCTCGCGCGTGCCCTTGTATTCCGCGTATATTTCCTCGCGGCCACTCATCCCCTGGTCAAAACTGACGGCCAGGTAATCGACGGGCGGGCGCAGTTCCAGGATATCCATCAGCGTTCGGGCAAAGCCGTAAGTCGCATTCGTCGGCTCCCCCGCGCTGGTCGTGAACTGTTCGATGGGCAGCGCAAAATACTGCTGGTAGGCCAGCGCGTGCCCATCGATCAAAATGAGTTTGGGGCGTGAGTCTGTCATAAACAATCCAGTCGGCGAAGGATCGCCACTTTTTTCTAAGGGAATCCCGGATTTAGCCAATCGAGCAGGCGGAATGAGGTTATGATCCGGCCAATTATACCCGGCCTGAGGCGCAATGGGTGAAAAGCCATCCTGCTTGTTTGGGCACAACCGGGAGTAAGAAACGGTCTGAACCCTTACGATTAATGACCGTTCAGGCCGCGTCCTGGGAATCGCGCCGATACTCCATGAAGCTGGCGATCTCTTGCTGCGTCACGGCCCGTCCTGGCGCGACGATGTAATAGGCATCGGCCCATAGCGCCGGGTCATTGGCGCGGGCCGCCGTTTCGCGCATCAGGGTTTCGACAGTGGCCGTCGGTGTCTCGTTGGCCGGGATGCTGACCTGCAAGCTCACATAGGTCGGCTGGATTTCGTAGCCCTGCACCTGCCAGGCATGAGCAGCGGCAATCGTGTTGACCCATTCAAGCAGGATGCCCGACGTTTCCGGGCTGATCATGTCGGCGCGGGGCAGCCACACGAAAGAATAGGCGGCGTATGGCCCTTCGGCGCGAGGTGGTGCGGGCGGGGCCGCCGGTACGGCTTCGGCAGTGGGTTGCGCACTGGCGGCCTCTATCGCTGCGTGCAGTCCTTCCGGTGCACGCAGCCCCGTCGGGCGCGAGGGCAGCGTCCTGGCTGCTTCTGCCTGCTCGGTGGGCGGTTCGGGCACGCTTTCCAGCGCCTTGAGCAGGTTCCTGGCCTGCTGCCGGATGATGCGCAGCGGCGTTTCCGCCGGAAACAGCATCGACAGCGTCATCCTTTCGACGGTGCGGGTCGAGTACAACAAGTAATCGCCCGCGCCCGGCACGTGAATGAAGCGGATCAGCGCATTGCCATCGTCACTCGCGCCCTGCCATGCCTGGTTGATGCTGGCGACCACCCCGTTAATGGCCGTTTGCGCCAACTGCCCCGCCGACGCCAGCAGTTCCCCACTGCGCGTCAATACGGTGGCCTGGGCCGTCGAATCCACCGTCAACTGGGTCAACTGCACCGCGAGCGTGGCTGCCACCGGCTCTGGCCCGGTTTCCGGTTCAGTGCGCGCTTCCGTAGGCACTTCTGGCTGTGCAGCGGGTTGCGGCTGTGGCTCTGGTTGTACTTCTGGCTGCGGTTCGGAAGGCAGTTCGGCAGATGGCTCAGGTGGTGCGGGCGGGAAGGCCGTTGGCGGTGGCTCGTCGGGGATACTCGCCACGAAGGAGGGTTCCTCGCCCGAATCGAGCGTGTCAGGGGCGGCCCTCGGCGGTTCGGCGAACGGAGGCACGTGGACTCGTTCCCGATCTGTTTCGAGCTTCTTCTGAACGATCCCGCCGCCCGGCTGCGTGTCACCCGCCGTCACTGGCGGTTCGGGCGTGCCTGCTCCCGCAGAAGGTGGCACAGGTTGCGCCCCGGTAGTGTTGTTCGTTCGCGCGCTGGCCGCTGGCCCGACCAGCGTCGGCAGATCGGCGTCCTCGGCGGTCTGGCGCACCCAGGCCGGGATCACAGCCTCCTGGTCAACGCGCTCGATGAAAGTATGCAGCGAAAGCTGCTCCAACGGAACCGTATCGTCAGCGGCTGCGCTCAAGGCCATGACTGCCAGGTCGGGGATCGGCTCCGCGACGGGCAGCGCGCGCTGCTCAGGCAGCGTGTCGGGCGGAGCGCCCTCCACCGGCGTAGCAGCCTGCCCGCTCACCAGCTCGCGGATAGTGGCGTGTTCGGGAATGGGCGGCTCGTCGATGACAGGCTCCGGTGGCATGGCAACTGGCCCCGCCACCAGTCGCCGGAACGTGTCGTCGGGCTGGATGCTCGGCTCGCTCACCACCGGGCCGGAGCCTTCGGGCAGGCTGGCAGGTGGCTGTTCGGCATCGGCGCGCCGCTCCTGCTCCTTCTTTGCCAGGCGCGCTTTGGCCGCCACCGCCTCGCGGATGACCGGCGCAAGCTGGCGCGCAAAATACGGCTTGGTGATGCTGCCCTGCACATCTAGCGCCGGAAGCTGCGCCACCTGCTCCTTGCTGCGCGGGCTTGCCAGGATAAACAACCCCGGCTGAATGTCGCGCAGTGCCCAAATCAACCCCGGCAAATCCATGTCGTCGATGCCGAAATCGACAATCACAACATCCTGCGCCTCACGTTGAAGCAGTTCGATGGCGGCCCGGCCACTGGCGAACACGTTGACCACGTAATCGCCGGATTGTTCCAGGGCACGCTTGACCGGTACTGTAAAGGCAATGTCGGGGTCGATAACAAGCACTCTGATGGTCATGACCTTCTATTGTAATCCAAAATTCGCGCCAGCGCATGGCGCGTCACTGCCAGTTCCCCTCTCCAACCTATGGAGAGAGGGTTAGGGGATGAGGCAGGCTATAATCACCCGCTGTTTGGTTACGTATTGGTACGGGTTCTGAGGAGACTTTCGCTCATGCTCAAAGGCTATCGCGGCCCGCTGCTGGCGCTGCTGCTGTCTGTCGTGCTGCTAGGGGCCGTCATCGTCACCCGCCCGCCCGACGTGGTCTCGACGCCCCCGCCGGTGCAGACGGCGCTGCCGCCTACCGCCACGCTGTTGCCCACGCTGACGCCCGCGCCGACCATCCCTTTTCAACAGCTTGATACCGCCACGCTGCACGAAGCAGTGGTTGGCTGTTTCAAAAAGCTGAACCCGCTCCTGGTCGGCTACAACCAGACGGACCGCGACATCACCTCCCTTATCTTCGAGGGGCTGGCGACGACCAACGCCTACGGTATCCCCGTCCCCGATCTGGCTGCGTCGTGGCTCGTCTCAAGCGACGGATTGGTCTACGCTGTCAAGCTGCGGACGGACGTGCTCTGGCAGGATGGTATCCCCTTCACCAGCGCTGACGTGCTCTTTACCATCAAGCTGATGCAAGACCCGGCTTTCCCCGGCCCCACCGATCTGCACCGCTTCTGGGAAACGGTCAATGTGGAGGCCCTGGACGAGCACACCGTTCGCTTCACGCTGGCGCAGCCGCTGGCTGCCTTTCTGGACTACCTGCGCATCGGCATCGTGCCTGAACACGCACTCCGAAACACACCCGCCGCCAACCTCCTATCTCATCCCTTCAACCTGTCTCCCGTCGGCACAGGCCCTTACCAGTTCGATGCCTTGCTCGGCAACGGCAGCCAGATCACGGGCATCCGCCTCCGGCTGGCGGCGACTTACCGGCAGCGACCCGAAGGCAAGGACGGTTACGCGCTCAGTCAGATCGTCTTCCACTGCGCGCCCTCCTTCAACGACGCGATTGCGGCCTTCCAGCGCGGCGAGGTGAACAGCATCAGCGAGCTGCCGCCCGATGCGCTTGAACAGGTGTCCGCGCTTACTCAGTTGACGATCTACACCGCCTACCGCCCGGCCTTCGGGGCAGTCATCTACAACTGGCAGCGCGGCGAGGTCGGCTTCTTCCGCGATTTCCGGATGCGGCAGGCTCTCTCGCGCAGCGTAGATCGCACGGCGCTGGTCAATAAATTCATGGCCGGGCGGGCCGTCCCCGCCGACAGCCCGATCATTCCCGGCTCGTGGGCGCGCGCCAGCGACGTGTCCTGTCCGGGCTACAGCCCCGACAATCCCAACGCAGCCCAGACGCTGCTGTCCCAGGTACAGATTCTGCCCACCCCCGCCCTGGACGCTGCGCCGCCCGCCACACAGGCCGCCACCACCGATGCGAAGGCGACTGCCCCCGCCGCTCCCACCGCACCGCCCGACTTCCGCTTCCAACTGCTGGTCAACAATGACCCGGCGCTGGCGAACATGGCTGCCGAGATCGTCAACGCCTGGAATAAACTGGGCCTGCACGTCAGCGTCGTGGTCGTCGATACGGCTACCTTCAAGGAGCGCCTCGTCGCCGGGAACTTTGACGCGGCGCTGGTCGAACTCAACCTGGCTCCCAACGCCGACCCTGACCCGTACAGCTTGTGGCGGCAGATTCCCAAAGACGGCGGCCTGAACTTCGGCGGGATGAACGAACGCCGTCTCAGCGAACTGGTCGAGTCGGCCCGCCGCGAAGTCAATGGCATTCACCGCGCCGAACTGTATCACGACTTCCAGAAGTTGTTCTGTGAACGGGCATCGGCGCTGCTGCTGTATTATCCCGTCTATACCTATGGCGCGGACAGCCGGATCGCGGGCATTCAGCTTGGCTTCATGAGCAACCCGGCGGATCGCTTCCGCACCATCCAGGACTGGCGCTTCGTGCAGCCATAAGCATTTTGCCAGCCCTTGACATCATCGAACAGATGTGCTATCATGTTCGTCCGCTTTCCCTCAATAGCCCCCTCTCTGCGCAGAGAGGGGGTTGGGGCGAGGTAAACCCTGCCTGATCGCACCTGCTTATCAGGTGATCAGGCTGGATACGTGGGCAATTAAGTCTTGCGGTAAGACAGGCTTGGTCAGGAAGCTGTCGATGTCCGCCTCGAAGTTCTTGGAGGCAAAGTAACTGCGCGCATAGGCCGTCAGAATGATGATGATCGTATGCCTGCCCGGTGGTTCCAGGCGGCGTATTTCGGCGGCCACGTCGAAACCGCTCATGCCCGGCATGGCAACGTCGAGGATGATCACCTCCGGCTGGTGCGCTGCGAACAGTTCCAGAGCCGTTTCGCCGTTGAATGCGGTCAGGGCCGTCAGACCCTGCTCCCGCATGGTGAGCGCACACAGCTTGCACAGCGGTTCGTCGTCGTCCACGACCAGAACTTTGATGGGGGTAGCTGAACTCGTCATTCGCAAATTTTCCAGGGATGTATCGTCGGCGATGATGGCGCCACCCATTATATCCCATTCCAATTATGCCCTTCCCTGCTCATGACTTTTTGATTCGGACGGCGCTGTGAGCAGCCCGCTGAAGCGGACTGCGTGGATTCAGCCCGATGCTTTAGCGTCGGGCGCAAGTTCCCTCACGGTGCTTCGATATTCTCTCGAATCTGGTGAACCAGCGCGCCGAAATCCGGGGCATGAACCATGTCCAGCCTGCGCGGCCTGGGCAGCGGAATGGTCAGGTCAGCACGCAGACGGCCCGGCCTGCGGCTCATGACCAGCACCCGATCTGCAATGAACACGGCTTCCGTGATGCTGTGCGTGACCATGATCGCCGTCTTGCGCTCGCTGGCCCAGAGCTGCATCAGGTCAAGCTGCATCTGTTCGCGGGTCAGGGCATCCAGCGCGCCGAACGGCTCGTCCAGCAGCAGCACGTCGGGGTTGTAGATCAGCGCGCGCCCGATGGCGACCCGCTGCGCCATCCCGCCCGACAGTTCAGAGGGGTACGCGCCGCCGAAGCCGCCCAGCCCGATGCGCTGCAACACCGCATTCGCCTGCAACGTTCGTGTCTGTGCGTCGGCGCCGGCCAGTTCCAGGGGCAGTGCCAGGTTGTCCAGCACCGTTCGCCAGGGCATCAGGTTCGACTGCTGGAAGACCAGCCCGACGCGCCGTTGCGGTTTGCGGATGGGCATTCCATCCAGCGTCACGATGCCCATCGATGGCGTCAGCAGTCCGGCAATGATGCGCAGCAGGGTGCTTTTGCCACAGCCGCTTGGCCCGATCAGGCACACAAACTCCCCTGGCCTGACCTGGAAGGAGATCGGGGCCAGTGCCTCCAGCGCGCCTGTGCCGTCTGGCCCCACAAAATGATGGGCGACGTTCTCAACCCGCAGCATCAGTAGCCTGGGCGGTTGGTATGCCGCCCGGTACAGCACTCGGCGCGGGCAGGTAATCGTTGCTGAACACCTTGCTCAGGTCTACCGGTTCCTTGACCAGCCCCATCGCCTGCAAGGTATCCAGGGTGAGCTTCCAGGCCGCCGGATCGCTGTAGCCGAGATGATCGGTCTTCCACAGTTCGAGGGAGTTGGTCAGCACCGCGTATTGCACCGGATCGTCGGCCTTCAGGTTCTCGACGTATTTGCGGCTGATGTCGTAGGCGGCTTTCGGATCGGCCAGCGTGTCGGCCAGGCCCTTCGCCAGCGCCGCAGTCATGCCTCGCACCAGGTCGGGTTTGTCCTTGAGCGTCGTCTCGTTGGTCATCAGACCGTTGGAGACAATGTTGGCATAATCGGCGATCTGGATGACCCGCACTTTGAAGCACTGGCTCTCGATCTGCGCCGGTTCGTTGGCGATGTAGATCACCGAGGCATCCACCTGCCTGCCGCACACCACAGGCGCGGTGTCGAAACCGATAGCTTTCACGTCTTTCAGATCGCTCTCTTTGATCCCGGCGGCATTCAGCAATGCCTGAAGGCCAACGTAGCTTGCGCCAAACTTGCCCGGCACACCAACCACGTGCCCGGCCAGGTCTTTCGGCTCCTTGATGTCCGAGTCGGCGGGGACGACCACACCCACCGGGAAACGCTGATACCAGCGGAACACGTAGACAACGGGCGCGCCCTGTGTCCGCGCCAGGATGACCTGCTCGCCGCTGATCAGCCCGAATTGCAGCTTGTTGGTGGCAATGCGTGTCACGCCGTCCGTTTCGTCAAAGCTGTTTTCGAGCGTCAGGTCGATCCCGGCCTGTTTGAAGTAGCCGCGCTCCATCGCCACGTAGACGGGCGCGAACTGCACGTTGGGGATGTAGCCCAGGAACAGCGTGACCGGCGTCATCGCCTGCCCAGATGCGGGCACAGCCGCCAACCCCACTGTAAGCACGAGAATGATCGACAGTAACCTGAACAACCGAACCATGAGGCCCTTCTCCTTGAACATAACCGCAAATAAATGACACCCCTCTCCAGCTGGAGAGGGGTCAGGGGTGAGGTCACCGTCCCCGCTGTTGCCAGGCCAGCCAGCGCCGCTCGATGCGCGACACCAGCGTGTACAGGGCCAGGGCCAGCGCCGTCAGCGTGAAGACGCCGACCAGCACCGATGACGTATCGTAGACGTAGCGCGACGAGTAGATCAGGAAGCCAAGCCCGGCATTGGCGCTGATCGCCTCGCCCACCACCGCCGCCGCCACGGCCAGCGTCGTGCTGATCTTCAGCCCGCCGAACAGCACAGGCAGCGCCGCCGGGATCTCCAGCCGCGTGAACATCTGCCAGGGCGTGGCCGTCAGCGAGCGCATCAGGTCACGCAGGTTGGGGTCAACGCTGCGCACGCCAACAATCGTGCTGACCAGCATCGGGAAGAACACGATCAGTGCGCAGATGATCCCGTTGCTGATCAGGCCGGGGCCGAAGAAGCGGATTAACACGGGCGCAATCGCCACGATGGGCACAGCCTGGAAGCCGACGGCATACGGGCTGATCACCTGTTCCAGCAGCACGTTTTTGGCAATGCCGTAACCCAGGATAAAGGCGCAGCCGACGCCCAGTGTGAAGCCCAGCGCGATCTCGATCAGGGTCGTCCCGACGTGCCGGAGCAGCGTGCCGTTGGCGAGGAGCGTGATGAACTGCTGCGCAACGGCCAGCGGCGGCGCAACCACAAAAGCCGCGCCTCGGTTGTCCAGCGTCAAGAGATACCACAGCAGCAGGACGAGCAGTGCAACCAGCGCGGGCAGCCAGCGCAAACGCCGTGCAGGCCAGTACGTGGCCGCGGGCGATGCATTCCGCAGCGATACACGGAGAGATTGATCAACCTGTTCAACCATAAAAAGGCCCCGCTGTCCAGGCAGACAACGGGGCACGGGGACGCAAAGCAAATCACCCGAACGGAAGCCGTTCAGGAGGCGCTCTACGTGCAAGCGCAACAAACCTGGAATGCCAACGTACTGCGACCAGGTCTGCGCTACCTTCTCCCATCCGGACTATCACCGTCGGCTTCGGCCTTGAACCGAATCCACCGCTTGCCGTGTCATCCACAGGCTTGCGGGTCGCGGGCTTGACGCTGCGAGCGTCCTACCGCCGGTAGAGACTTTCACTCTGCCCCGAAGGTCTGCACGATCAATTGTGTAAGGAATTATAGCAGCTTTACGGTAAAATACCAAATTCGCCGGATCAGTATTTCGTAGCGTTTGCGGCGCTAGAGGGGGTAGCTTGCAGAACCAGTATAAGATCGAAGCGGAGCGCAAATGGGATCGCGCGCGCCGTCGAGCGTTCTGGGCCAGGCTACGTGCCCACCTGGGCAGCAAGCCCGCCGCCCTGCTGGACTTCAACGATGTTGCGCAGCGCCTTCGGCTGAGGAACACGCGCTACCGGGGCATCGATATGATCCCGCTCGATCACATCATCGGGTCGATGGGACGCTATAACGACTTCACCGGCGCGTTTTTGCCGACCCGTGAGGAGATGGGCGAACGCTGGCGGCGTGTGGCTGCCATCAGCCTTGACCCGAACAAGAGTCTGCCGCCCATCGAAGTCTACAAGATTGGCGCGTGGTACTTTATCCGGGACGGCCATCACCGCGTCTCGGTGGCCCAGCAGATGGGCGTGCGCCTGATCGAGGCCGCCATCTGGGAATATTCCGACCTGAACCCATCTTCCACCGAGGGCATTGAGACACTGCTCATCGAGGCCGAGGAGCGGCAGTTCATGGAGCAGACCCGCCTTCACGAACTGCGCCCCGGCAGCGACCTCCGGCTGACCTCGCCCGGCGGTTACGACGAGATGTTGTGCCAGATCGCCTGTCACCAGGATGCCTTACGCCAGATCGACGAGACAGAGATCAGCTATGAGGAGGCCGTCACCGCCTGGTACGACATGCTCTACGAGAGCACCGTGCAGTTGATCAAGCAGTCGGGCGTGCTCGAACTCTTCCCGAATCGCACTGCCGCCGACTTCTTCGTCTGGACGATGCAGCACCACCAGGAACTCACCGAGCGCTACAGTCGGCCCGTCTTCATCGGCGACGCCATCAAGGATTTCCGGACTCAGAACCTACGCACAATGGCCTGGTGGCTGTGGTGCGAACTGCGGCAGCGCGTGCTAGGCCGCTGAGAGCCACGCCTTTTGGCTCGTCCTTGCCCGATAATATCTACGATTTCCGGTAAGGGCTTGCTACGCCGTCGCGTCGGCCAGCCGCTGGCCGTACTGCCGCTTGTAGTATTCCAGGTACTCGCCTGTCTTGATCTTGCGCCACCACCACTCGTTTTGCTCGTACCAGCGCACGGTCTTTTCCATCAGCGTTTCCAGATCGCCGGAGGGCTGCCAGCCGAGCGCCTTGATCTTGTCGCAGGCCAGTGCGTAGCGCCGGTCATGGCCGGGCCGATCCGCCACGAACCGGATCAGCGATTCCGGCTTGTCGAGCAGCTTCAAGATCAGCCGGGTGATCTCGATATTGTGGCGCTCGTTCTCCCCGCCGACGTTGTAGATTTCGCCTGGCCTGCCCTCGTGCAGCACCAGGTCAATCGCGCTGGCGTGGTCGTCCACGTACAGCCAGTCACGCACCTGCATTCCATCGCCGTAGACGGGCAGCGGGCGGTTGTCAATCGCCTCGGTGATGAACAGCGGCAGCACCTTTTCCGGGTACTGGTATGGGCCGTAGGTGTTGCTGCCGCGCGTCACTGTCGTGTGCAGCCCATAGGTGACCTGATAGGCGCGCACCATCATCTCGCCGCCCGCCTTGCTGGCCGAGTAGGGGCTGTTCGGTTGGAGCGGATCGCCTTCCTTGAAGAAACCCTCGGGAATGCTGCCGTACACCTCATCCGTGCTGACGTGGTGGATGCGGTTCACGCCTAGCAGCCGCGCTTCGTCCAGCAAAATGTACGTGCCCACCACGTCGGTATGGATGAACGCATCCGGCGCGAGGATGCTGCGATCCACGTGCGACTCGGCGGCGAAGTTCACAATCGTATCGATGCGCTCCGTCTCGATCAGGCGGCGCACCACCTCCCGATCCGCGATGTCACCGCGCTCGAACTTGAAATTCGGCTCGTCGTGGACGGGCAGCAGGTTGTCCAGATTGCCCGCGTAGGTCAGCTTGTCCAGGACGATGATCCGGTACTGCGGATATTTCTCGATCATATGGCGGACAAACGCGCTGCCGATGAAACCCGCCCCGCCCGTGACCAGGATGTTTTGCATTAGAGTAACCCCACCTTGCTGTAGTCGCCGAGTGTCAGCTTGAGCGCGCGCGGACGGATCGGGCTGCGGTGCAGTTCGACGTTGCGCCCGATCAGGCTGCCCTGGATGCGCGTATCGATGTCGCACAAGGTACTGTTTTCCAGCACGATGCTGTGTTCGATCTCGCAGTTTTCAATGGTGACGTGATGGTAAATGCTGGTGAACGGCCCGACGTAACTGTTGACGATGCGCGTCCCTTCGCCGATGATGGCCGGGCCGCGAATGGTGCTGCCGATCACTTCGGCGCCCTTCTCCACTGTGACGCGCGTATCCACCGACGACCCGGAGTCGACGTAGCCGCGAATCTCCGGCGTCAGTTCTTCCAGCACCAGGCTGTTGGCCGTCAGCATGTCGTCGGGGCGGCCTGTGTCGATCCACCAGCCAGTATGGATGTGTGGGAAGACCTGGTAGCCGTGATCGACCAGCCATTGAATGGCATCGGTGATTTCCAGTTCGCCGCGCCACGAGGGTTTGATGGCCGCCGTCGCCTCAAAGATGTGGTGGTCGAACATGTAAATGCCCACCAGCGCCAGGTCGGAGAGCGGCTCTTTGGGCTTCTCGACCAGCCGCTCGATCCGGCCACCGGCGGTCAACTGCGCCACGCCGTACTGCTCCGGGTGGTCAACGCGCGTCAGCACGATCTGGCTGTTCCAGTCGTGGTGGTTGGCAAAATCCGCGATCAGCGGGCTGATGCCGCCCTGGATCACGTTGTCGCCCAGGAACATCACGAAACGATCTTCGCCCAGAAAGTCCTGCGAGATTTTGACGGCGTGCGCCAATCCGAGCGGAGCCTCCTGGGGAATAAAAGTGACTTTGACGCCGAAACGATCTCCGCTCCCAACGGCCTCCCGGATTTCCGGCCCGGTGTCGCCGATGACGATACCGATCTCATCGATCCCGGCGTCACGGATAGCATCGATCACCCGGAACAAGATCGGCTTGTTGGCAACCGGAATCAGTTGCTTGGCGCGCGTGTAGGTGAGTGGGTAGAGGCGTGTGCCCTTGCCTCCACTGAGGATCAGTCCCTTCATGGCGATTACCTTTTTGGCCCGTAATAAGAATTCATGCTCGAATCGCGCGGCGCGTTACTGAGCGCCACCCCGATGATGCGGATATTGGCCCGCTGCAAGATTTCTTTGGCTCGCTGCGCATGATCGCGGCGCGTTGTCCCGGCCTTGATGACCAGCAGCAGCGCGTCCAGCTTCGAGGCCAGCAGCGGCGTATCGGTCACGGCCAGCACCGGCGGTGCGTCGAACAGCACGTATTCTGCCTGCGATTGCAGCAGCGCCAGCACCTCGTCCATACGTCTGGTGCTGAACAGATCCGCCGGGTTGTTGGGCAGCGGCCCACTCGTCAGCACAGACAGGTTATCGACTTTGACGTTTTGCAGCGGCAGTGGCCCGGACTCGTCCAGCATGAGCGAGGTCAGACCGTTCTCGTTGGGCAGACTCCACAGCGTATGCTGCGACGGGCGGCGCAGGTCGGCATCGACCAGGATCGTCGTGTGCCCGGCCTGGGCCATCGTCACGGCCAGGTTGGCAACCGTTGCGCTTTTGCCTTCGTCGGGCGCGGGTGACGTGACGATCAGCGTGTGGATCGGCTTGTCGAGGGCCGCAAACAGAATGTTGGTGCGCAGCGTCCGAAAGGCTTCGGCAGCGGGCGAGCGTGGGTCTTTCAATGTGATCAGGTTTGGCATAACCATCCTTAAAATTAGGGCTGAGTGGCCCGCCTCACCCCGACCCCTCATCACCGCAGTGGTTGAGGGGCAGTCAGGGGTCGAGAAGCATCTTAACAAACGAACATTATACCCAAACCATCAGGCGAACAAGGCAGCGTGACGCTGGGCGTGGGTGAGAGGGGCAAACCAGCTCGGGGCCTGCCAGGCGGATAAAATATAGATCGTTGAAATAATTCAGGAGACAAGTTTTGTTCATAGCAATGAGTATACACAAGCTCATTGAGCTTGCCTCGCCGCACCGCGTACACGACAGATATAGATTGAGCGTCCGGCCTCAGATATAATATTCGCGCCCTAAACTAGCCACTCACAGCAGGCACTTTTCGTAGACTTTTGGAGCGACCCACTCAATGCAGTTCTTCCGCAACGGCACAGCAGCACAGTCTGATAGTTCCACATCAATATCCATAACGCGATTCTGGGTGATCGTCGGCTTGATCGCGTTGCTGACATTTGGTTTGCGCCTGTCGCAGATTGGTCACGGGTTGCCCGATGTCCAGATCAGCGACGAAAACAGCGACCTGAGTACCACAGCCCGGCTCCTGACCAATCAACTTCCACCTCCCACAGTACGTTATTCGCGCACGATCATTTCAAACCTCGAACTTCTTGGCTTTGCGGGTATTTACGTGGAACATGCGTTGCAGACGGGCGATCCGTCTCTGAATGCTTTCCGTGACCTGTTCTTTGCAGATCGGGGCAGATTTATCTTTGTCTCAAGGTTGCTGGTTATCTTGGTCTCAGTTGCTTCGCTATTCGCGCTGGCCGATGCACTGCGCCGAACAATGTCGGGGCTGGCGGGCATCCTCGCCGCATTGCTGATGGGCACGTTCTATTTCTGGAACCTGCACTCGATCTACGCCACACCGGACTCTCTGGTTGCCAGCGCCATTGCGTTCTTCCTGTGGACAGTCATCTATGTTTGGCAACGAGGTACACGTCTGGCCTACGTACTGGCCGGGCTGGCGCTGGCCTTTGCCATGCTCAGTAAGCTCAGTACCCTGCCCGTTGCACTGGTGCTTGTGCTGGCTCACGTATTTCGTGCCTGGAACGCGAGCAGGGCACAGGGGTTTCTGCGACGCTTCATCCTATCGGATCGTGTCATTCTGGTGGTTGCCGCAACCCTACTCGGCAACATCCTGCTCAACCCTTTTGCCTTCATCCACCTGAATGATCTGGTTTACGAGATTGGCTACCTTGTCAACTATGGGTTAAGCGCCAGCAACGCCGCCAACCCTGCACAGGCACTTTCACTGCTTAATCGCCTTAGCATGATCGCCCAGAAAACAGATACGCTTCTCAATTACTACGTCGGGCTGCCCCTAACGCTGAGCCTGATTGCGGGTATTATCGCTGTCGTCCTGCTGCGTCGGCAAGGATTAAGTCTTATTCTGGTCGCCGAGCTGATCCTCTGGTTATCGGTTGCGTCGCAAACGATGTACTTTTTTGACGGCCACCCATATTACTGGATGTCGGTTATCCCGGCGATCGTCATGTTAGCCAGCATTGGGCTGACCGGAATATTGACTTTTGCGCGGAAACGCGGGCCACTGGCTTTGGCGGCTGCATCCACCGTAGCCGTCGCCGTCATCCTCAACGAAGCAGCCCTTACACTCAATGTCGCCACCATTATGCGCCGCGATTACACGTTCACCGAGGCGCAGCGTTATATTTACCAATATTGGCCGCGCTCCTCGTCCATCTTGATGGGGCCTAATATCTCGTGGTCAGTCCCGTTGCAACGCGACGCGGAGAGCATCCTGCGCGCCCGCAAACTAGGGGCGCCAGAACTGCAAACCTGGGCGTGGTGGCTTTCGCAGCCCTCTGAGGCGCGGCGCTTTGAATACAACATCTATGGGCCGGAGATGGAATCGGCGATCCAGACCTACGCCGACGTGCGAAAGCTGATTCTCGACGAACGAATCCAATACGTCATTGATGTGGATCAGTGCGGAGGCGAAGACAAGCGCCCGGATGCGACATCGCCGCTGGAATTTCCGCCATTGAACGACGAGATTCGGCGTGGCTTGCGTCTGGTTGAGGTGTTTTCACCCTTTCAGGAGGGCCAATACTGTTCAAGCCCTATCTACGAACGAACGACGATCAAGGGTCGCCCCGACGTCGCGCATTTTTACCGCCCCGGTGCAATCGTCAGGTTGTACGAGGTGGACTTTGAGGCCCTACGCGCTCTCACGCCCAGCTTGCCGCCGAGTAAATCTCGTGGAGGAAGCGGCTGGGCCGCACGGCCAGCAGTTGCGTATGCGCAAAACCGCCTTGCCGCGCCAGTGCCTCCCAGGTAGGGTAGGCGAGCGGGTAGGGAACCCAGGTATTGCCCTGGTCAGCGTTGTACTCGACCAGGATCAGCCGCCCGCCGGGACGCAAATAGTCCTGGATCAGCCGGAGCACGGGCAACTTATCCTGGACAAAATGCAACGAATTTGCCATCACCACGCCGTCCAGCGCTGGCAGATCGAGGCGCTGACGGAAATCGGCGGCGTGATAATGCACCGTCACGCCTGGGAAGCGCGAGCGCATGGCCTGTTCCTGCTGCCGCAGCGCACCCCGATCCTGATCGACAGAGTAGATCGTCCCGCCGGGGCCGATAAGTTCGGCCAGCGCCAGCGTAAAAGCGCCCGTTCCCGATCCCAGGTCGGCCCAGACTCCGCCGGGCGCAGGGATGCCATTGCGCAGCAAATTGACGTGATCGGCGTGGTTCATCGGCCTTATTGTGTCTCCTGAAAGGGTGCTATACTACCGGGCTTAGTGTAGCATTCCCTGAAACCAGAGATGAAATTCTAGCTATGGCTCCACGTTACGATCTGGTTGTTATTGGCTCCGGCCCTGCCGGGGAAAAAGGCGCGGCGCAGGCAGCTTACTTCAACAAAAAGGTGGCGGTTGTCGAACGAGCGCCCTGGGTCGGCGGCGCGGGCATCAACACTGGCACTGTCCCTTCCAAGACTCTGCGCGAGACGGCGCTGTACTTTTCCGGGCTGCGCCAGCGTGGGCTGTATGGCATTGACTACTCGCTGCGCGATCATCTGACGGTCAAAGATTTCATGCACCGCGAACAGGAAGTTGTGGCCCGTGAGCGTGAGATCATCCAGCACAACCTGGATCGGCACAAGATCGACCTGATCTGGGGCGAGGCGTCGCTCAAGGACGCGCACACCGTCAGCGTGCATACTCGTGAGGGCACAGACATTGTGCTGGAGACCGAGTTTATCCTGATTGCGACGGGTTCTTCGCCGTACCATCCGCCAGACATCCCGTTCAACGAGGAGCGCGTATTTGATTCGGATTCGATCCTGCGCATGTGTTTCATCCCGACCATCCTGACGGTGGTGGGTGGGGGCGTGATCGGCTGCGAGTATGCATCGCTCTTCGCCGCGCTGGGCACAAAGGTCATCCTGGTCGAGGGCCGGGATCGGCTGCTGCCCTTTGTGGACACCGAGATCGCAGATCGGTTGCGCGGTCAATTGGAAAAACTCGATCTGCAACTCAGGTTCAACGAGAAGGTGCAGCGGGTCGAAAGCACCGACACGCATGTGCAACTGTGGCTGCAATCCGGCGAAGAGTTGATCTGTGACGCGGTGCTCTTTGCCGCAGGCCGCCACAGCAATACGGCAGGCCTGAATCTGGAAGCGGTGGGCGTCCAACTCGGTGAACGCGGCCTGATCCCGGTCAACGACAAGTATCAGACGAATATCCCGAACATTTATGCTGCCGGTGACGTGATCGGCTTCCCGGCGCTGGCTTCGACCTCGATGGAGCAGGCCCGTGTGGCGATGGTTCATGCCTTCGACCTGCGCTATAAAGAGCACGTTTCTTCGACACTGCCGCTGGCCGTTTACACCATACCGGAGATCTCGATGGTCGGGCTGACCGAGGACGAATGCAAGGCGAAGAACATCCCCTACCTGGTGGGCCGCGCCTACAGCGAGAACAATGCGCGCGGGCAGATCATCGGCGACACGGTGGGCCTGCTAAAGCTGATCTTCGCGCCGCGCGACAAAAAGCTGCTCGGCGTGCACCTCATCGGCGAGTTGTCCTCGGAGTTGGTTCACATCGGCAGCCAGGTTCTGGCCGAGGGCGGCACAATCGACGCTTTCATCCAGGCCGTCTACAACTACCCGACTCTTTCCGATCTATACAAGTATGCGGCCTACGATGGGCTGGGCGCGTGGGAAAAATGGATGGTCGCCAATAACCCGCTGTAGCGTTGACAGGAACGATCCCGGCGCGTAAAATGTCGGGCGGTTTCTGCCCCGCAGGAGATCAGCACATGAACCTGTCAAACGTTCACGTCTCGAACCATCCCCTCGTCAAACATAAACTCGCTATTTTGCGTGACAAAAATACCGAACCCGTCAAATTCCGCCAGTTGATCCGAGAACTGGCGGTATTGTTATGTTACGAGGCCACACAGGATTTGGCGCTGACCGAGATCAGCGTCGAAACGCCGATGGGGACGGCGCGCGGCGTGCACCTGACACAGGAGGTTGGGCTGGTTCCGATTCTGCGCTCCGGGCTGGGTATGGTCGATGGCATCTGGGAACTTATGCCGAGCGCCGAGGTCTGGCACATCGGCCTGTACCGCGACGAAAAGACGCTGCGCCCCGTTCAGTATTACAACAAACTGCCTGTCGAGCCGCGCGTGCACATCTGCTTTGTGCTCGACCCGATGCTGGCAACGGGCGGATCGGCAGTCGCAACGGTGGACATCCTCAAAAAGTGGGGCGTGAACCGGATCAAGTTCCTGGGTCTGATCGCTGCGCCCGAAGGCTTGAAAGTTTTTACCGATAAGCACCCGGACGTGCCCGTGCATCTGGCGGCGCTCGACGAACGTCTGAACGACATCGGCTTTATCGTGCCGGGCCTGGGCGACGCCGGGGATCGGCAGTTTGGCACGGCCTGACGGCACATGGCCGTCAGTGGCTCAAGGCAATGACCAGCGAATCGTCCAGCAGGCGCTCGCCGTTCACACCCGTCACAGGGAGCCGCTGCCCATCAGCCCGGCCATACAGCCCGACAGCGATAGAGGCAGTCCCGGCGGGCGCTATGACGCAGTGGGTGTCGTCCAGCATCTGCCCGGCCTGCCAGGCGCTGGTCGGGTACAACCCATCCAGCGGCGGGCCGTCCGCCGTGCCGATCATCTGGCCGCTGCCGTCCAGCAAATGCACCATCACCGCGTAGTCGGGCATTGCGCGCTGCGGCTGCCAGCGCAGCAACAGGCAGTGCTGGCTTTTTTCGTCCACCCACTGGCGCAGGCCCACCAGCCTGACCTGATCGCCAAAACGCAAATCGGCTGGTGTAAGCGCGCTGTCTGGAGCAGTCTTCCAATCGCCGAGCAAGCGGAAATCGGCCAGGACTACTTCGTCACTTCCTTTTGAGGTCTTGAGATATTGAATACCTGAATCAGTGCTGAAGACGGCCACGCTCAAGTGGCCGAGGAATGGTGGCGCGTTCGGTGGAACCATCAGTCGGTACTGATCGACTGCGTACCGATCCAACGGCCAGTTACGGGTATTGGTTCCGCCCAGGTTGAACGACTCGACCTTGCCCCAGGTGTGCGCACCGTTCAGGCTGGTCAGCCGGACAGCGCCGCGCAGTCCTTTATCGACGGGCTTGAGCAGCCGCCAGTACAGATTAATCGACAGGCTTTGTCCTGGCTGCACCGTGTGCGCACTCAGATCGTAGCCGAGCAGCTCGATCACCCCGCCAAAGGTCTCGTGCAGCGAGACCTGCACAGGCGGCGCACCCGGATCGCTGCGCGGACGAAAAAGGCTCGTGTATGGCACGATCAGCGCTTGATTGATCAGGGTGAAGGCCACCATCACGACGATAACCCGCGCCGCAAGCGGCTCTGTAGCTGAATGCCGTTTCGCCGTCACGGCTCGATGGCGTATCAGCGAAACCATGACAACAGACAATGCGCCGACCAGCGCGATCAGGCTGATCCAATCGGCCACATGCTGGATCGGCGTGCCTTCGTAGCCGATGACGACCTCGTGTGTCCCGGCTGGCATCTGCACGGTGATCAGGCCATAGGGCGAACTCTGCGTGATCTGTGCCGCCTGCCCATCGATGGTGACGCGCCAGCCCGGAAAAAACATCTGGTGGAAGCGCAGGGTGAAAGCGCCTGTCGATTGGATTTCGTAGCGGCTCGACGCTGGATCGGGCGCAGGCAAGGGATGAGCCGAAACCCCTTTCGGCAGATCGTCGTCCAACGGCACGACCCACTGCCACCTGTCATAGCGGATAGTCTTTGATACGCCCAGGGGACGCTCGGTAACGCCACGCGGCAGATATTCGTCGCCGCTGGTCAGGCCGACGTTGCCCGTGCGCTGCTCGTATTCGATGGCGGTGGCGGGGGTTGGCGGCGGCACGTCTCGAAAGGCCAGCGGCATGTACAACAAGGGCAATGCAGCGGCGAAGAACAGGCCGACCAGGGCGGCGGATAGAGCGTTAACCTCACCCCCTGACCCCCTCTCCGCCAGCAGAGAGGGGGAACCGGTTGGCACAGTGTTTGTAGTGCGGCTCCGTCTCGGCAAGTTACGAAAGAGAGATAGGGCGATGTTCGCCAGGTGGGGCAGGGCCGCCGCACCCGGCAATACCGCCACTGCGACGACGCCGAGCAGCCGCCAGGGATAGACGATCAGGTTGGCGAGGGGCAGCGCCTCCCAGAGTTGTACGGACTCCGGCGTAATCAGGTACAGGCAAAAGATGGTCAGGACTGCACCCGCTGCGACGTTGAGCTTGAGCCAGCGATCCGCGTGGACGGCAGGCAGCAGCGCCAGCAGGCCGATCAGTGCGGCGGCGAGTTGTGCCTGTCCCGCACGCAGCGCGCTCGGCGTGTTCAGCATGGCACGGTCAACCGGGAGGTTCGGCGCGAGCAGTTCATTCAACGTCAGGGAATTCGCATCCACACTGAATGCCGAGTTCTGCTGGATTGAGTCAAGCTGCGTATCGTGCAGTTCGGCCAGCGCGGGCAGCCAGAACACGGCGGACAGCGCCACGCCAAGCGCCAGCCCCCCCAGCGTGATCGACAACGCGCGCAGCCAATCACGGCGTTGGCAGCGCGACAGGGCCAACAGCGCGTACAGCCCGGCTACCGGCGCAGCCAGAAAGCCGGTAGGATGGTGTAGCAGCACAATCGCGCCGAAGCATACGCCGATCAGCGCCAGCCAGATCACTCGCCGTTGCTCCGCACCGCGCGAGATGGTGTACAAAAGAAATGGTAGTAGGGCCATCGCTGCGAACTGCGACAGGTTGGCCTGCACCCACAATTCATGGAAGCGGAACGGCGCATAGGTGTAGGCAGCGGCGGCGGCGAGCGCGCCTGCTCTGCCGGTCAGCGTCCGGGCAAACAGGTACGTGCCGAGCGGGTACAGCAGCGTGGCGACGATTTGCAGCAGCTTGAGCACCGCCACCGGGTCAAGGCGCAGCAGCAGGATCGCCAGCGCGCCGAGCACGTGCAGCCCCGGCGAGTAGAAATTGTGGATCGGGTAGCCAAAGCCCTGGTGCAGATAGGGCGACCAGCGCGGCCACAAGTGTCCCGCCTGGATGTTCACAGCGGCACTGATCGTGCGGTGCAGGTGTATCTCGCCGTCAGCCGTGATCGGCAGCCCCGGCGCAAGGAAGGGCACCATCAGCGGCAGGGCCAGGGACAAGGGGGCCAGTGTCGTCGCCAGCGCGCCCCACCTGATCCGCTGCATGACTTATGCCTGACTCCCCTTCTCTGTGGAGCGGAGAGGGGGCCGAGGGGTGAGGTAAGTCAGCATTCAGTACGCTTTGGCGAAGTAGGCGCGTTCGGTGGCCGTCGTACCGCAGGCGATACATGGCCCTTCGCCCGGCGGCTGGTCGAGCGGGAAGCAGCGCGAGACGACCTGGTTTTCCTCTTTGATCTTCGCCTCGCACTCGGCAGAGCCACAGAACCAGGTGTAGGCCCAACCGTCCTCCACAATTTGCTGGAATTTCGGGTAGTCGCCGGTGACCTCGTGGATGTTCGCATCGCGGAATTCGGTAGCCTGTTGGAGCAAATTGGCCTGAATCTCGGCCAACAGATCGGCGATCCTGTGCACAACGCCCTCGCGGGAGACAAACTGCTTGCCCGCCTTGCCCGGCACGTCACGGCGGGCGACGGCAACGGTGTTGTTCTGCACGTCCTTCGGCCCGACCTCCACCCGCACCGGCACGCCGCGCATCTCCCAGTCGTTGAACTTGAAGCCCGGCGTCAGCCCATCGCGCGCATCCACATGAATGCGGAGGCCTGCCGCTTTCAACTCCTGCCGCAGGGCGTCCACGACAGGCATGACCTTCGCTTTTTCATCGTCGTTTTTGAAGATCGGGACAAGCACCACCTGTATCGGCGCGATGCGCGGCGGCAGGCGCAGGCCCTGGTCGTCGCCGTGCACCATGATGATCGCGCCGATGATGCGCGTGCTCAGGCCCCAGGAAGTCGTCCAGCAGAATTGTAGTTCGTTGTTCTCGTCGGTGAACTTCACCTCGAAGGCTCTGGCAAAGTTCTGCCCCAGGTTGTGGCTGGTGCCGCTTTGCAGCGCTTTCTTGTCACCCATCATGGCCTCGATGGTGTAGCTGCGCAGTGCCCCGGCGAATTTCTCCTGATTGCTCTTGCGGCCCTGGATGACCGGGATGGCCGCCTCGTTGATGGCGAAATCTGCATACACGCCGAGCATCCGCATCGTCTCTTCTTGCGCATCGTCGTGGGTGGCGTGGGCCGTGTGGCCCTCCTGCCAGAGAAATTCCATCGTGCGCAGGAACAGCCGCGTCCGCAGTTCCCAGCGCACCACGTTGGCCCACTGGTTGATGAGCAGTGGCAGATCGCGGTAGCTGTGAATCCAGTTGGCAAAGCTGTAGCCGATGATCGTCTCCGAGGTGGGCCGCACGATCAGGCGCTCCGTCAGTTCTTCGCCGCCGCCAATCGTCACGACGGCCAGTTCCGGGCTGAAGCCCTCGACGTGTTCCGCCTCCTTGCGCAGGAAACTTTCCGGGATAAACAGCGGGAAATAGGCATTCTGATGGCCTGTGTCCTTGAACCGCCGATCCAGTTGATCGCGGATATTTTCCCAGAGCGCGTAGCCATAGGGCTTGATAATCATGCAGCCGCGCACCGGCGCGTAATCGGCCAGGTCGGCCCGCTGCACAATATCGGTGTACCACTTGGAATAGTCCTCGTGGCGCGGGGTGATTCCTTGAGACGACATGCAGGCTCCTTGAGGTGGATTCGAGGCTCGTTAGATACTAAACCGGAAACAGCTAACTCTGAACGGCGTAAGCCTTGTAGGCGGCTTTGTATGCCTCGGCAAACTCGTCGGCGTAGAAGCGCAGTAGCAGTTCGGCCAGTTGCAGCTCGGATTGCTCGCGGACGAAATCCTCGCGCGTAAGCTGATCCCACTCCTCCCACACCTGCCGAAAGCCGGGCCGGTCATAAAACGGCGCGAGCAAATCTTCCGTGACCTGCGCTTCGAGCAGGTGCATCGCTTCCAGGTCCAACTGGTCTTTAACGGCGCGATAGGCCGGAACAAAGACCTCGTGAGTCAGTGGGCCGAGCACAGTCAAATCGATACCAAGATCGTGGAAATACTCGCGCAGGTCAGTTTCCGCCCACAAAGTATCAAGTACGGTACTGGCTGCTTTGCAAAAATAACACATTCCGCTCAGTCTCTTCGTATCGCCGCCGGACACGGGCTATTGTAGCGCGTTCGATGGCGATTTGCCGTTGAAGTGATAGAATTTCCCCGTCAAATCAGCAAAAACAGGGAGACGATGAACAACCAGCATACCAAAGTGATTGGCATTTATGGCAGCGCCAACACGCAGCCGGGCACGCCCGATTACCAGGATGCCTACGGCCTGGGCGCGGCGCTGGCGAAGGCGGGCTATGCCGTCATGACCGGCGGGTACGGCGGCACAATGGGCGCGGTCAGTCACGGTGCTGCCGAAGCGGGCGGCCATGTGATCGGCGTGACAGTCGGGCTGTTCAAAGAGCGCGGGCTGACGCCAAATCCGTTCTTGCACGAGGAGGTGCATTTGCCGACTCTGGCCGAGCGCCTGAACTACCTGATCGTCAAGCCCGATGCCTACGTGTTCTTGAAGGGTGGTGCCGGGACGCTTTCGGAAATGGCCCTGTCTTGGAGTCTGTTGCAGGTGCGGGAAGTGCCCGCCCGCCCGATGATCCTGGTCGGGCAAATGTGGCGGGAGTTTGTCGCATCGTTCGCCAGGGTCAGCACGATCAGCCAGAACGACGTGCGCCTGCTGACGCTCGTCGAACACGTCGGCGAAGTGATCCCGGCGATGGAAAGCTGGTGGGCCGATCCGCCCAACGTTCCATCGCGCCTGGGCGACGTGCAGATCATCCCGCCGCTGGGGGGCCGGGAATAAAAAGCCGCCAGTGAGTTCACCGGCGGCACTCATGAGACTGTGCAATACCCTCTGGTTACGCGGGCTGAATCCAGTATTCGCCCTCGCCACTTTCGGCCAGCCACCCGCTGATCTTGGCATCAGGCGTCGTGATCTGCCACCAGGTATAGCCGCTCATCTCCACCGGGCCGTTGACGATGTTGAACTGTGTGCCGTTGTAGAACTGCGTCAGGTATTTGCCATCCAGCCCGGGCGTTTCGCGCACGCGCAGCGGATCGCCGGAGGTCGTGTAGGTGGTCATCGCCTTCATCCCGACGTGCATCCGCGAGGCCAGCGGCGGGTAGTACATGCCGCCACCGCACGCCTTCGCGGCCAGGGGCGTGCCCAGGATCATCAATAATGCCACACCGAGGATAATGATACTTGACTTACGCATTGTCGTTTCCCTCACATCTGCTACAGCTTCAACATGACTCTCAGCTTACAGACATTTGCATTGGTGAACTTTTCGCCCCCTCTACGCCAGATCGACGCTCGCCCTCCGGCCCGCTCGACCACACCAGGCTTGCGACAGCATGAATGTGGGTTTAGGATCAGGCAGAAGGCTTAACCCGTACCACCGATGAGAGATTTGCTCGAAAACCTTGTGGCTGCACAGCGCGCGCTGGAAACTGCCCAGACGCGCGAAGCGACGGCACAGGCCCTGACCGCTGTTCTATGCAGTCTGCTCAAGGACGCAGCTGTTCAGGTTGTTCTGGACAAAGAGGCGATGGCGGCACCTCCCGACTGTGTGGAGGCCGCCGTCGAGTCGGCCATGCCCATCTTCGAGGACGATCCGCGCCGTTTTGTGGTTCCGCTGATGGACGAAGAGGGCGTCCAGGGGGCGGTGTGCATCCAGACAGCGCAGCCGCCTGGCCCTGCCGAGATCGCGGCGACGCTGGCCTACGCGCGCATTGCTGCCGACACGCTGAAGCGCCTGTCGTGGCGGGCCACACCGCACGTCTTCCAACAACTGGTGGAGAACGCTAACGTCGCTATTGACGTGGCCGACCTGGACGGCGTGATCACCTACGCCAACCGGGCGGCGGCCCGCCTGTACGGTTACGAGTCGCCCGACGACCTGATCGGGCGCACCATCAGCGAACGCTATCACGACGATTCGGAACGGCTGGTGGCTGACGAGTTGATCCGCCGTGCCCAGACCCCGGAGGGCTGGATTGGCGAAGTGACTCACAAACATCAGAACGGTTCGCCCATCCCCGTCAAGATCGCCGTGTTCGGCTTACGGGATTTGCACAGCAAGCTGGCGAGTTATGGCGCGATCATCCAGGACATGAGCGAAACGCAGCACCTGCTCACCTCGCTCAAGGAACATGTCTGGCGGCGCGAGGCGCTGAATTTTATCGGCACGCTGCTCTCGTCTTCGCTGGATCGCAACCACATTCTGCGGGTTGCCGCGCGCCAGATCGTCGAGCTGCTGGACGTGGATCATTGCAGCATTGCCGTCATCAACGAAACGGGCGAAGTGGCTGACCTGGTGGCAGAGTATCCCGTAACTGACCTGCAGGGCGCCAAGATCGACTTGCGCGGCAACCCCGTTTACGAAGCACATCGCGTCAGCGAGTTCTTTATCTCGCTGGACGTGGCGAACGACGAACGCCTGAGCAAAATGCACGATACGCTGCGCGCGCTCGACATCCAATCCATGCTGGTGGTGCGGCTGGAGGTCAAGGGCAAACTGATCGGCTCCATCGGCCTGGATTCAATCGGGCGCAAGCGCGTATTCAGCCGTGAGGACATTGAAGCCTGCCGCGCACTGGCGAATCAGATCGGGCTGGCAATCGAAAACGCCGATCTGTACACGCAGGCGGTGGCGGCCAACCGGCTCAAGAGCCAGTTTCTGGCGACGATGAGCCACGAACTGCGCACGCCGCTCAATGCCATCCTGGGCTACACGGAGATGGTCTTGAGCGGCACCTATGGCCCGCTGACGGATCGGGTGCGAGATCGCCTGAACCGGGTCTACCGCAACGGACAGCAGTTGCTTGAAATGATCAACGACGTGCTTGACCTGTCCAAGATTGAAGCCGGGGAAATGCGGCTGTCGCTTGAACCGCTCGAACTCGCGCCGCTGATCCTGAGCGCTGTTGGCAGCGTCGCGCCGCAGGTCGAGAGCAAGCATTTGCACCTGGCGGTGGAGATACCCGCCAACATGCCGTGCGCCATTGCCGATAGCGGACGCCTGCGGCAGATGGTGATCAACCTGTTGAGCAACGCCGTCAAGTTTACCCGCGAAGGCACGATTACAGTGCGCTTGCAGCACCTCTCGGTCACAGAAGGAATTATCCTGGAACATCCGGTGCTGCCCGGCGGGGAATGGGTCACAATCAGCGTGGAAGATACGGGCATCGGCATCGCGCCGGAGAACTTTGACATCATTTTTGACGCCTTCCGGCAGGTGGATGGTTCCACAGCACGCGAGTTCGGTGGAACCGGTCTGGGGCTTGCCATTACCCGGCAACTGGCCGAAATGCAGGGTGGCAAGCTGTGGGTGCAAAGCGAGCTTGGGCGCGGATCGGTCTTTACTCTGGCCCTGCCCGCTGCGTCCGTCGCGGCAGTGGAGGGAAAGGCATAGGGAAAGGCATCAGGCGCTGGCGCGAGCCTGGTACCGAACGAACTAACAGTAGAACGAACTGGCAGCAAAATGAGGCCTTGCTCTTTCTTGGCATGAATAGAAGGCGGGGATTGTGGTACACTAACCAAATAACGTTGAACTTATGCAGTGATCAAGGTGTTCCATGCGTACTGTGGAGTGGAGCAATGGGCGCGTCCGCATGATCGATCAGCGGCGGCTGCCCTGGGAGCTAACTTACCTGGAGTTTGAGGATTATCGGGAAGTCGCGCAGGCCATCACCGATATGGTCGTGCGCGGCGCGCCAGCCATCGGCGCCACAGCCGCTTTCGGCATGGCGCTGGCCGCGCAGCAGGCTCCGGCGCTGGACATGGGCAGTGTAATCGAGTTCCTGGAAGTCGCCGCGCTGATCATGAAGAAAGCGCGCCCCACCGCTGTGAACCTGGCCTGGGCTGTGGACCGCATGATGCGTGTCGCGCACGACGACGTGTACAGCGACGCCAACGAGATTCGGCGGGCTATGCTTGACGAAGCACAGCGCATTGCCGACGAGGACGTGTTGATCAACCAGACGATGGGCAGGCACGGCGCAGCGCTCATCAAGGATGGCGACACTGTGCTGCATCATTGCAACACGGGCGCGCTGGCAACCGTCGATTACGGTACGGCGCTTGGCGTCATCCGCGCCGCCTTTGAGCAGGGCAAGAAATTCCATGTGCTGCTGGACGAAACCCGGCCCCGAATGCAGGGTGGGCGACTGTCGGCCTGGGAACTGCACCGTCTCGGCCAGCCCTTCGAGGTCATTCCGGACTCTGCCGCCGGTTACTACATGCGGCGCGGCGAGGTGAACCTCGTCCTGGTCGGCGCAGACCGGATCGCCGCCAATGGGGATACGGTCAACAAGATCGGAACGTACATGCTGTCGGTGCTTGCCAAAGAGAATAAAGTACCCTTTTACACGGTTGCTCCGACCAGCACCATCGATCTGAATACGCCGAGCGGCGACCAGATACCGATTGAGGATCGGCCCGCCGATGAGGTGCGCACGCCCTACGGCAATCCGCTCATCCCGGAAGAATACCCGGTGCGCAATCCCGCCTTCGACATCACCCCGCAGCGCTACCTGGCAGGTATCGTGACGGAAGCGGGCATTATCCATCCGCCATTCCGCGAAAACCTGACGAAGGCAGTGGCGATGGCGAAAGCGGCCTTAAAGGTTTGAAATTCAACCTGAAGCAACCGTGTGACCCCGGATGCACCACACTCATCCGGGGTTTATTTTCGCTCTCGCTTCTGTGGGAGGCGGCTGTCTAGCGCGGGCGGCTCAGGATCAACCAGATGAAGCGCCCCACCAGCCAGGCCAGCACCGCGTAGAAGATCATGGCGGCAATCGTCGTCAGTTCAAGCACACTGCGCGTACCGAGGGCCGGGTTGCTGAACAACGTGGCAAAGAGCGTGAGAAACGGCCGGGACAGGCCGAGGATAAGGCTGGCAATGGGGTTATTGTCATTCGCGCCCAACAATTGAAGGACGACACGCGCGGCCAGCAGCAATTCCAGGATGCCAAACAGGTAATAGATGATGCGGATAAAGCGCGCCACCGCAGCGTTCTGGTTGGCCGCCTCAATCGCCCGCTTCTGTTCCTCGACACTCAGATGCGTACTGCGCTGATAATCATAGTCCGTCATTTCAGCCTCCAACTGGCTCGAAATCGTCTTGACTGCGCATAGTGGTCACGCACATGATCAGCTTATGGGGCCGACCACGCCGCCATCCCTCCCTTAGTAGAAACGACCATCCTGAAATGAGCATTAATGGGGGGAGAACTACGCATAAGACTGCTGCCAGGCATGGGGCAACATCTTCTCACAAGATCAATTCAAAATGTGACCGAAATGTGAAGAAATCGATGCAAATAATCCCAGGCCAGACGAAACTGGCTCAAGTGGCGACGGTCAGCACGATCAACCTCGGTGTGTAAGCCTTGCTGGCCGCGATTCGTGTCACATACTCCGGATAGTGTTCGCGCTGATCGGCAGGCCAAGCGAGATGTCCGCTGTCGCCGTCAGATCGTAGCTCATCGCGCCCGTCACGCGCACCGGCACGATCTCCCCGATGGGCGGCTCGCCGTCGATCAGCACGTAACCGTCGATTTCCGGCGCGTCGCGGTAGCTGCGGGCAATGGTCAGGCCGTTGTCGTGCCCTTCGACCAGCACGTTCAGCGTCTTGCCGACCAGGGCCTGGTTGCGCGCCAGGCTGATCGACTGCTGCAACTCCATCAGCGCATCGCGCCGGGCGTTCTTTACGTCTTCGGGCACATGGTTGGGCTGCTCGGCGGACGGCGTATGCTCCTCGAAACTGTAGGTGAACGTGCCCACGCGGTCAAACTGCATAGCGCGGACAAAGGCCAGCAGTTCCTCGAATTCCTGGTCGGTTTCGCCTGGGTAGCCCACAATAAACGTGGTGCGGAGCGCCAGGTCGGGCATGGCGGCACGCATCTTCTCGATGGTCCTGTAGCACCACTCGATGTTGGCCGGGCGTCGCATCCGCAGCAGCGTACTGCGGCTGCCGTGCTGCAAGGGCATGTCCAGATAATGCAGGATTTGGGGGCGCGTTGCCATCGTCTCGATCAGGCGATCCGTGACGTAGCCGGGGTAGGCATACATGATACGAATCCAGGGGATGCCGGGGACTTCGCTGGTCAGTCTGTCCAACAGGTGTGCCAGGCCGTCCTTCATGCCCAGGTCGTGCCCGTAGTCCGTTGTGTCCTGGGCGATCAGAATCATCTCCTGCACACCTGCCTCTTCCAGCAGCCGTGCCTCGGCCACAATCGACTCAACCGGACGGCTGACGGCAGTACCTTTGATGAGCGGGATGGCGCAAAAGGCGCAGGGGCGGCGGCAGCCATCGGCGATCTTGACGTAGGCGCTGACTCCCTGGATCGAGACGCGCCGCGCGCCGTGCTCGTCGGCGCCGACGGTGACAGCTTCGGTGGGCAGGTGGTAAAGCGGTTCGGGGTGTTTGCGGGCACGCAGCCGCTGCACCAGATCGACAATATCCATCCAGCGGCGTGTGCCGATGACGCCATCGATGCCCGGCACTTTCTGCACCAGTTCGCCGCCATAACGTTGTGACATACAGCCCGCCGCGATCAGAAGTTGATCGCGTTTCTTGTGGGCGGCCAGTTCGCGCAGCGCATTCAGGCTCTCTTCTTTGGCGGCGTTGATGAACCCACAGGTATTGACGATCAACACTTCGGCGCGACGAGCCTCGTCTACGCCCTGTAAGCCCGCGCCGTTCAACAACTGGGCCATGCTCTCCGAATCAACGGTGTTCTTGGAGCAGCCCAGGCTCAAGATATAGTAGTTACCAGACCGCAGTTTCCGGCTCATGCTCAACCCTTATTGCTTGGCGAATGGGCAATTCTGCACGAGAAATCGCTGTTTGCCAAGTGGAAATTGAAGAAGGTGAGCGCGGAATGCAATGCCAGTGCCGCGCCCACCTTTGGGCTGCGGCGCTGGCAACTGATGGGGGAATGCTGGTGGTAGGTTGCTATGCCCTCATTATTTTGCGAGAAAAACAACGTCGGCTTGCGCCGAACGTTGAACAACTTCGTTCGCCTTGAGGGTCTGCTTGCGGAAATAGGCGGCACCCGTCGCGGCAGCAACGGCGAACAGGATGCCGATTGACAGACTGCTCACCAACGCTTGAATGAGGCCATCCCCAACAAAGATCGCGTAGATGAAAATGCACAGTGCGTTGATGACACTTCCGGCAGCCGCAGCAGTCGGCGCGCCCATGCGCCCGCCCCGAACAGTCAGATAGATGCTGATCAGAGATAGCGAGAAGAGGACAAGGTACAGATTCGCGGCTTCCTTAAACACAGCAACCTCCTGGAGACTGCATTAGCATCACGTGGTTCTGCTTAGATACCGAGGAGGACGCAACAAGGTTACGTACAGCCTTGCCTTATTGGGCTGCTTACAAAAGCTGCTGCATTCAAACAGCGCGACCATAAGTTTCTTTCCATTGCGGAGGACTAAAACAGGGTAGAGCAAAGGCCCCACCCTGTCAATGAACATTTCAGATCGGTTGGCCTACTTCCAGGCTGGCCGCTTAACCGGGTGTGCCCGTCGTCAGCGTCACCTGGAACAGAACGGGAGGTAGGCAGTCCTGGTTGGCGTCCATGCATCCTTCGCCCCGAACGGTGAGCGCCGTCGTCCCCGTGCCGACGACTCGGAAGTGCCAGCCGCCTGGCTGCGCGACATTGATATTCTCGCCGGGGAAGGGCTGCAAAATGGCCGGATTAAACTGCACGCGGACGCGCTGCCCCACCATCAGATAGGGCAGATCAAGCGTCACGGCCTGGCCCGGCCTGATACTCACCGTCTGGTTAAGATAGGCCGTGCCGATATACACGTCTGTGCGGACGGGTGGCGGAGGAGGCGGCGGGGGCGGCGGTGGGTAAAGGTCACCCCGGACGATGATGGTCACGCTGAAATGAACCACAGGCATCATCGGGCAAGGCGGGCGGCGGCACGGCTCCGGCACCACTGACAGCGGCGTGGTCCCTGGCCGAATGGCGATCAGCCGCCAGCCGGGTTGTGGATAGATCGCGTCCGAGGGCGGTTCGGGCGTGAGTTCCGGCTGCGGCGAATCCTCGGGCTGTACAGGCAGCGGCCTGACTGGGAGCAAACGCAGAATCGTCGGATCAAAGCTCAGATGCGAAAACGGGTAGGCCGGAACCTGAAGGATGATCAGCCCGTTCACCGGGACGGTAAACACACCGCCATCGTCCCGCCAGGTGAGAACCAGGGCAGACCGCCACACCTCAGAACCGGACGGTGGCGAGCCCGGCTGCGTGACACCGACACCGCCCGGCGTGATCACGATGGGCGGCGCGTTCAAGGTGGGCTGCGGCGTGCTGGTGTCCTGTGCGCGCCCGGTTGCATTGATGCTCAAAAAACTGATCAACAGGAAAACCGCCAGAAGTCCGTAAATCACTTTTCGTGCCATAGCAACGACCCTCCTGACGATCAGGACGCTACTCATGCTCGAAAAGTTCCCCGGCTGTGTGGCGGATCAGGCCATACGGCGGGCCGCTTCCAGCGCCTGCGCAAGCGGTTCTGCCAGCCGATCCAGTTCGGGTGGGCGGCTGTCCGGCCTGACGAGTATCCACTGTACCTGGCGCTCCTGAGCAAGCCGATCAAGCCGTTCCCACAGGTCGCGGTAAAGCACCTCGCCGCCCTCTTTTTTCATCCAGTTGCGCTGTTTCCAACCTTCGATCCAGCGGGTGATGCCATCGCGCAGGTAGCTGTTGGTGGTAAATACCTGCATTGATTCGCCAGGCGGCACGACCTCCAGCGCAGCCACAGCCGCCAGCAATTCGAGGCGGTTGGCATTGGTCTTTGGCAGGCCCCCGGACAGAAAGCGCTCGCCGTCGGGGTGCTGAAGCAGCACCGCCCAGCCACCGACGCCGGGCGATCCTTCGCTGGAAATCCCCAGGAAGGCCCGAATGGACGGCTCGGAGCCGGGCGCGGCCTCTGCCGCTGCGCTGCGTGTGCGCGGGAGCGGAATGGCCGACGAGGCAAGCTGGTCAACGCGCTCGTTGTAATAGTTGCCTGCGTGCCCTTTCACCCAGTGCCAGTGAATTTCGTGCCGGGCCACTTCCGCGTCCAGCGCTTCCCACAACTCGACGTTCTGAATCTTGCCCTTTTTGAAGTTGGTCTGCTTCCATTTGGGCATCCACTCGCTGATGCCGCGTTTCACATACTGCGAATCGGTGTAAAACTCGACGATGCACGGCCTGTTCAGCGCCCGCAGCGCTTCGATGGCGGCGGTCAACTCCATGCGGTTGTTGGTCGTTTCGGGTTCGCCGCCCTTCAACTCACGAGTGAGCGGTTTGCCTTCCTTCTCGAAGATCAGCACTGCACCCCAGCCACCGGGGCCGGGATTCGGCTCGCAGCCGCCATCGGTATAGATCGTGACCGTCGGTTTGTCGCTACTCATCCGCCCGCCTGTTAGATACGCACGCCCTCCGCGTTGATCCGGATGCCATATTTTTCACGTTCGCGGCCTTGCGCCGTGTTTGCCAGGAAACGATAGGGATAGATGACGGGCGGCGCACTGACTGCATCCAGCGTTGCCATTTCTTCGGGCGTCAGGTTCAGGTCGGCAGCGCCCAGGTTATCCTCAAGCTGTTCCATGTTGCGTGCCCCGATGATGGGCGCGGTGACGCCGGGTTTGTTGTAGACCCAGGCCAGCGCCACCTGCGCATAGCTCACTCCGCGCTGCCGAGCGACTTCGCCCACACAATCCAGGATCGCCCAGTTCTGTTCGGTGGCGCGCTTCTCCCAGGTGTTTTCCCAGTTGCCGGTCCGGGCCTGGCTGAGGCGGGCATCGTCGGGCTGCGCATCCCGCTTATATTTCCCTGTCAGGAAACCGCCGCCCAATGGACTCCAGGGGATGATGCCAATGCCTTCGGAGATGCACATCGGGATAAATTCGCGCTCGATCTCGCGCTCGATCAGGCTGTACTGCGGCTGCAAGCACTCGAAGCGGGCCAGGTGCTGCATGGCGCTGATGCCGAGCGCTTTCATGATCTGCCAGGCCGCGAAGTTGGAAACGCCCAGGTAGCGCACTTTGCCCTGCCGCACCAGGTCGTCCAGGGCGCGCAGCGTTTCCTCTAGCGGCGTGCCGGGGTCCCAGCAGTGCACCTGATACAGATCGACATAATCGGTGTCGAGACGGCGCAGGCTGTCCTCGATGGAGTGCATGATATGAAAGCGCGATAGCCCCAGGTCATTCGGCCCTGATCCCAGTGGAAAGCGCACCTTCGTCGCCAGCACGAGATTATGACGCTTGCCCTTAATGGCGCGGCCCGTGATCTCCTCCGACTTGCCGCCCGCGTAGGTGTTGGCTGTGTCCAGGAAGTTGCCGCCCGCATCCAGAAAGCGATCAATGAGCCGTTTGCTCGTCGGCTCGTCGGCCTCTCTGCCGAAGGTCATACAGCCCAGGCACAGCGCCGAGACTTTCAGGCCCGTGCGGCCCATATACCGGTATTCCATCATTGTTGTTCCTCAAGACTCCTGCACAACCGCCAGTTCTTCACGTGGTTTGACGTTGCCGAACACGACTTTGGGCGCAGGCGGCTGCGCAGCCCACCGCACGGCGTTGGCGATCACCCGCTGCACATCGGGATGATGGTAGGTCGGGAACGTTTCGTGGCCGGGCCGGAAGTAAAAGATGCGGCCTTTACCGCGCGTGTAGCAGCACCCGCTGCGGAACACTTCGCCCCCCTTGAACCAGCTGACGAAGACCAGCGTTTCCGGCTGCGGAATGTCGAAGCGCTCGCCGTACATTTCTTCGTGCTCAAGCTCGATGGTCTCGCCCAGGCCCTCGGCAATGGGATGGCCCGGCTCGACCACCCAGATGCGTTCGTTTTCGCCCGCCTCGCGCCATTTCAGATCGCAGCTTGTGCCCATCAACGACTTGAAAATCTTCGAAAAATGGCCGGAATGCAGCACGATCAGGCCCATACCTTCCCAGACCCGCTGCCGCACTTTCGCCACAATCTCGTCTCGAACTTCGTTGTGGGCGACGTGCCCCCACCAGGTCAATACGTCGGTGGTGTTGAGCACATCATCGGTCAGGCCGTGCTCCGGTTCATCGAGCGTGGCCGTGCGGACGCTGAAGCCCGATTGCTTGCGCAGCGCGCCCGCGATGGTATTGTGCATCCCGTCCGGGTAGACGGCGGCAACCGCCGGGTTGCGCTTTTCGTGCCGGTACTCGCCCCAGACGGTGACGCGAATGGTATCCATGTGAACCAACCTCCCAACAGATGCCTTGAATAGGCTGAGGATAACATGCCCCCACCGGATCGGGTAGAAAGTGTTGGGAAATTCTGCTGTGGGTGCATTCCTCTGGGTGTATTCGACAATTTTCCGCCACGTCCCTATAATCACCAGTGCGCTAAACTTAATATGCGAGCCTTTCACTTTACACGTAAAGGAAACATTATGAACACGTCCAGGCGGTTCATCTCGCTTCTTACTCTGGTAGTTGCCGCATTCGCTTTCTTTGGCGCTTCGCAGCGCAGCCAGGCACAAAACTCGCAACGTGTTCAAATCCTCGGTGCTAATACCAATAGTCACCCGCAGATCGAGATTACGGTAAGCGTACAAGACCCGGTTGGGCGGCCTATCGTCGGGCTGACGAAGGAAAACTTTGCAGCCTTCGAGGATGACCAGCCCGTCGCCCTTCAATCCGTCGTGGGCATCACCGACAACAGCATCCCCCTCGGCATTGTCATGGTGATCGATACCAGCACCAGCATGTCCGATTATCCGCTGAGAAAGGTCAAAGAAGCGGCTACCGCCTTTGTCGATAAAGTCCGGGACATCGACGAGCTGGCGCTGGTCAGCTTTTCCTCGATTCCCCGTGAAATCCAGCCCATGACCAAAGATCGGGCACTGATCAAGTCGAAGATCGCCAGTCTGCGGACAAGCGGGCAAACCGCGTTGTACGACGCGATTGCCCAGGGCGTCAAGACAGCGCAAACCAGTTCGGCCAAACGTCGCGTGATTGTGCTGATGACCGATGGCAATGAATATGGCAATCTGAGCAAGACAGGCCGCACCGAAGCGTATACTCTGGCCGACAGGGCGGGCATTCCGATCTTTGCCATCGGCCTGGGCTACGACATTGATCGCCCCTACCTGGAAGAAGCGGCGACCAAAACAGGCGGCGCGTTCTACCTTTCGCCCAAGCCCGAAGACCTGGAAGGCGTCTACGGCAGCATTGCGACGGTGCTGCGTTCGATGTACGTGTTGACCTTCAACACGGCGCTGCCTGCCGACGGCGGCACGCATCGCATCCGGGTCGAATATCGCAAAGGCAGTGACACGGGATCAAGCGAGAGCAACGCACGCTATCCGGCTCCGATCCCGGTGGTCAAGCTCAGTGGCATCGATCCGAACACCCCGCTCGACAAACCGGCGACGGTGACGCCCTCCGTAGTGGCCGACAACAAGCTCACGCGCTATGAATACCAGATTGACGGGCAGACCGTCGAGAGCGGTGACGGGGAGCCTAAAGCGCTGACCGTCGAGCCGATCAAGCTCCTGCCCGGTGCGCACTCGCTGGCGCTGGCCGTCCATGACGATAAAGACCACGTCGGGCAGGCCACGCTGAATTTCCAGGTGGCAGCGCTGCCGCCAGAATTCAGCATCGACGGCCTGAAAGCGGGCGAAGTACTGGCTGCGGATCGCACCGTAACGCTCAAGGTCGGCAACAGCCAGACGCCGCCAGGCGAGGCGACCTTCAGCATCGACAGCAATCGGCTGGCAGCGGTTGGCGCAGCGCCCTACACCGCGCAAATCCGGGTGCTGTCGCTGCCGCCGGGCAAGCACCAGTTAACGGTGCAGTTGAAGAACCGTGATGCAAGCGGGCAGCAGACCGTTGATTTCGAGGTGTCGCCCGGCCCGCGCCTCACGGCCACCGCCAGTGCCGTCCGGCAGGCAACCCGGAATGCAGCGGCGACACTGACAGCACTACCCACCCAGACCCCGACGCCGACCAACACGGCCACTCCGACGCCAACCCGCACCCCGACGCGGACACCCACTGCCACGCGAACGCCAGTGCCCACCGCCACGTTCACACCAAGCAGCACGGCAACAGCGACCCATACAGCGCGTCCGACGAACACCGCTACCAGCGCGCCGACCAGTACACCACGCCCGACCAATACGGCTACTGCGCCTACCAATACAGCAACGGCAGTGGCTGTTCTGACTGAGACGCCGACCCCGACGGCGATCAGCGCCGCGCAGGTGGCGTCGCCAACGCTCGCCGCGTCGGCTACACCTGCCCCAACCAATACAGCGACAGCCACCGCTACGGCGACCAACACGGCCCGCCCGACGAGCACGGCCACCGCCATTCCGCCGACGGCCACCCCGACGGCAACGGCAACAGCGACCAGGACAAACACAGCGCGCCCGACAGCCACTGCGACCAACACGGCAGCACCGACGGCCACCGCCACCCGAACGGCTACCCCGACTGCAACGGCTACCCCTGGGATCACCCAGACGGTTACCATCACCAGTACACCCACGCCGACCCCGACGCCTGGCCCGGTATCGCCGCAGGGCGGGCTGGGCAGCCTGACTTCCAACCCGGCTGTTTTGCTGTGCGGAGGACTGGTGCTGCTGGTGGTGATTATCCTGATGGTGTTGAGCAGCGCCCGCCGATCACCGCGCCGCCTGTCGTAGGTGGGCCTAGCGCCGAGTCCCTTTCCACCTCGTGGAGAGGGACTTGCCAGCACACTCCGGGCTGCGCTCGCCAGATCACAGGATCAGCCGGTTGGCAGCGTTTGCAGCGATGTCCAGCGCAGCGTGTTGCCCTCGGTGACCACGCGCCCCAGCCCAGGAAACGTGAAGTGATAGGCCAGCACCAGCGCCCTGTCCCGTGCCGCGCGTTCGAACAGCCTGCGCCGTGTTTCGATAGCCTGGGGCTTGTCGTAGTCAAAGCTCGGTGACCACTCAGGGCGCGCCACCTGAACGAAGGTATGTGCTACATCGACAACATGCAGCAGCCGATCCCCACCCGACTCGATCCTCACGGCCAGATGGCCGGGCGTGTGGCCCGGCGCTCTGATCGCGCAGACGCCCGGCACAACTTCGATTTCCTCATCGGTTTCGCTGCCGATTAGCTCTATCCTGTCTCGGCGATCTTGCAGTCTCTTCCACACGGCAACCGCCGGATTCTTCTCGGCCTGGGCGAGTTGTTCGGGCGCAAGCCAGTGGTCATATTCTCTTTTTGAGATGACATGCCGGGCATTGGGATAGACGAAATTCCCTGCCGCGTCGAAAATGCCGTCCACGTGATCGCGGTGGCCGTGCGTGACGATGACAATATCAATCGCAGCAGGGTCGATGCCCTGGTCCCTGAGCTTTTCCGGCAAACCGATATCGCGCACCCCGGTGTCAATCAGGGCGGTGTGGCTGCCCGCCTTCACCAGCAGGATATTCATGGAGAAATCGAGCGCTTGCGGATCAAGGCCATACTGGCGAGCTACCGCTTCGACCTCCTGCGCGGGCGCATCGCCCAGGAGTCGGGTAACGGGCGTCTGGCTACTGTGAGCCTGGATAACCAGACATTCAAACTGACCGATTTGAAAATGATAAGTAGCTGCGGACATCATATTCTTCCTTCAGGCCATTGAGACGGTGCTTTTCAGGCCAAGTGTAGCGTACCTTGACCTGCACACAGTAACAATTCGCACAGCAACAATAACCGGAGCGCCTCCAAAGCAATGGAACGTCCCCGTGAGACACCGCCTCTTAACATCTTCTTAAAATGCGATCTTTGCCGATGTGTGCCCACAGGCAGACATAAAACGCTGCTCCAGCCCAATTGACACCGATAGAATTCACCCTGGTCTTTAACATGGATTTAACATATAATGAGTCCACCTGGTCTTTTTGTCTCTGTCGCTGCGCGTGTATTGGAACGATCTGAATCCGGATGAACAACCTGGTTGCCATTGTTCCCCTGCTGGTTCTGGCTTCGACACAAGGTGTGCTGACAGGTATTTTCGGCGCACCCAACATTGTCGCCACAATGATCGCCTCGCGGGCCATGGGGCCGCGCCGGGCGCTGGTGCTGTCCACGCTGGCCCAACTGCTGGGGCCGTTTATGTTTGGCGTAGCGGTGGCGAGCGTGGTTGGCTCGGAAGTGGTGGATACGCACGGCCTGACCCCTCGCGTGCTGTACGCGGCCCTGAGCGGGACCATCCTCTGGATGATTTTCTCCTGGTATGTGCGCATTCCGTCCAGTTCAACCCACGCCGTGATCGGTGGGCTGGTCGGCGCGGTCTTCGCGGCGCTTGGCCCGTCCGCTATCCACAGCGCGGGACTGCTGAAAGTGCTGCTCAGTCTGACAATCAGTGCGCCGATTGGCATTCTGGGTGGGTTTCTCATGGTGCGGCTGTGCTACTGGCTGACGCAGAATGCCACGCCGCGCATCAACCGGCGCTTTAACCAGGGGCAGCTTGTTGCTTCCTTCGGCCTGGGGCTGGCGATTGGCAGCATTAATGCCCAGAACGCCATGGGCGTGGTGGCGCTGGGCCTGGTCCTGACCGGCTTTCTGCCACACTTTGAAATACCGACCTGGGTGGTTGCTCTGACCGCAGTGGGTCTGGCCGTCGGGAACATGATTGGCGGGATGCGCCTGATCCGCACAATGGGAACGCGCTTCTTCCAGGTGCGGCCCATTCACGGCTTCAGCGCGGAAGTGGCTTCAACCATCATCCTGATCGTCAGTTCGCTGATCGGCGGCAACGTCAGCACAACGCACGTCACGGGCCTGTCCATCGTCGGGGCAGGTGCGGCGGAGCGGCCTTCGATGGTGCGCTGGAACTTTGTGGGGCATGTGCTACTGACCTGGGCGCTAACCATCCCGCTGACGGCGGTGGTCGCTTCCCTGGTTTACTTCGCCTTGAAAGAACTTGGGATTCAATAAAGATGGACACGACCAGAGAAGAAAAGCTGATCACCGAAAACACTCCGTCCGCCCCGCAGACATTCACCGAGCGCATCCGGGCGCTGTTCCGCCGGCGTCCCAATGTGTTCCTGCAACGGCTCCTGGAACAGGCCACGCTCACCGTAGCGGCGCTGGACGTGCTGCTGGACTACATGAAGAAGCCAAGCGAGAAGAACGCACAGCGCGTCCACCGGATCGAGCACGACGCCGACGAAGTGCGCCGCATCCTGATCGACGAACTGAACCGCACCTTTGTGACGCCCATTGACCGCCAGGACATTTTCGCGCTGTCGCGGGCTATCGATGACGTGGTGGACTACGCCGACTCGACCATCATCGAGATGGAGGTGCTGTCCGTCAAGCCAAACAATTACCTGCTACAGATGACCAGCCTGCTCCGCGACGCCGCCGAGGAGATCCGGCTGGCGATGGAGCGGCTGGAAAACCACCCTGCCGTCGCCAACGAACACGCCGCGAAGGCCAAATCGCTGGAAAACCGGATGGAGGGTCTGTACCGGGAAGCCGTTGCCGACCTGTTCCGCAACGCCAAAAGCGTCGATCACGTGGTGGAGATGCTCAAATTGCGGGAAATCTACCGCCACATGTCCAACGCCGCTGATCGGGGCGACGAGGCGGCCAACGTGATCGGGGACATCATCGTGAAGTCCACCTGAACCGGTCAGGGAACCAGATGTAGGGCGCGCCGGGCGGCTTGGCGGCCCTGCCGCACACAATCGGGGATGCCCACGCCCGTATAGCTGCAACCGGCCAGGTGCAGCCAGGCCGGGCTTAGTGCTGCCAACTCCGCCAGCCGATCCAGGTGGCCCACCGCGTACTGCGGGTTGGCGTCGCGCCAGCGAAAGACCCGGCTGACCACCGGGACGGCCTGAATGCCCATGATTCGTTTCAGTTCTGACCTCGCCAGCGCTATCAATTCCGTGTCGGACAGGTCAATGTCGGCGGGGTGCTCGTACCCGCCCACAAAGACGCGGATCAGAACGTGGCCGTCCGGGGCGCGGTAGGGCAACTTGGTGCTGCTCCACGTCGAGGCCAGGATGCGCGCCTCGCCGTGCGGCACGACAAAGCCGAACCCATCCAGCGGATGATCGATCTCGGCGGCGCGGTAGCCAAGCGAAACCGTGCCCGAACTGGTGGTCGTGAACGTGCCGAGAATCGAGGCGGCTGCTGGGATAGCTGACTCGATCAGCCTGCCCGCCGCGCGGGCCGGAAGCGTCAGGATGATCGCTTCGGGTGTCATTCTCTCCCCGGTGGAGGTGTGCAGCGTGCCGTCAGAATCAATTTGAATCGCAGCCTGGCCGGTGCGAACGTCGCCGTTCAGCCGCGCCTGCAAGCCCGCGATCAATTCCGAAAGGCCGTTGCGCAGCGACACAAAAGCCGTCCGGGGCGCGGCGGGGTCGGCGGGCGGCGGTGCTGCGCCCTCACGCACCCCGCGAATGACGCTGCCATACTCGCGCTCAAGTTTCACGTAGTTGGGGAAAGCGGCCTGCATACTCAGCGTTTCGGGATCGCTGACGTGAATCCCGGCCAGCAGCGACTCGCCAAAAAGGTCGAGCGCCTCCTGGCCGAAACGCCGCCGCACAAAGGCTGCCAGACTTTCGTCAGCATGATCCAGGCGAGGTGGAACGTCCGTCTCGGCCAGCATCCTCCGCTTGCCCTCGTCCGAGAGCAGCGGCGATTCCAGCAGTCCATCGGGCTCGAGCGGAACGATCAGGCGCAAGCCGCGCGGCATGGGCTGTAGCTTACCGCCGTGCAGCACGTAGACCTGGCGCTGTGCTTCGTTCGTGCCGATCAGGCGATCTTGCAGGCCGATTTCACGGCACAACTGCCAGGCCCAGGGCTTCTGAGTCAGGAACGAATCGGCGGCTCCTTCAATGGTGAAACCATCGATATACTCGGTCACGATCTTGCCACCGAGCCGCGGCGAGGCTTCGAGCAGAACGTAATCTGCACCCTGCTGCTGAAGTTCCCAGGCCGCTGCCAGCCCGGTGATTCCGCCGCCGACGATGACGATCCGGTTCATAATCTGCACTAATCGGGCATGGACTCGACGCGCATCTGCACGTTGAAAGCGCCCTCCGCGATCCCGGCCATGCCTCTGAGTTGCAGCACGTAATGGCCCTCAGACAGTGTGGCCTGCACGATAGCCATCTTATTGGCGGACATGCCGCTGTTTTCCCCGGTAGCCACTACTTTGCCGCTGGCATCGAGCAACCGGACGGCCTTGCCCGGGTTGCCGTTCACCGTCGGGAAAAGCACCATCGCCATAAACAGGGAATTATCCTGGGCGTTGAACTCGTATTCGCGCAGGCCGTCCACCGGCAGCACGTCCATTTGCGCGGGCGGGGCGGTGTCCGGCCTGACCTCGCCCAGGCTGGCCCTGGTTTGTTTCGGCTCAAGCTGCACGCCGAAGTTCCGCCCGGTGATGGTGCGGGCAACCAGAAACGCGCCCGCCATGAGGCCGATCAGCCCGACCAGCAGGAAGACCATCCAGGGCCGGGAGCGCGGCGCCTGTTTCTTTGCCATTTCCCGTTTTCGGGCGTCCGCAACGGCCAGCATTTGCTGCCGGGAAGCGATCATCCGCCGTGCCTGCTCGTGATCCGGGTTCAGTTCCAGAATCTTCTGGCAGAGCGCAATGGCCTCGGCGGACGTAGGAACGGCCCGCGCCATGAGCCACAGTGCTTCAACGTTATCTGGCTGCTGGGCCAGGATCGGCTTCAGAAAGGCGATGGCCTCCGCCGTTTGCATCTCTTTGAGCAGGTTCTCGGCCTGCGCAAGCTGCGCTTCGGTCAGCGTTTGGCGCGCGGGCGCATGGTTTGGCCTCAGTGCCAGCACTTTCTGGCAGGCGTATACGGTTGCATCCGGCGTCGGCGCGGCATGGGCAGCCAGCCACCACGCCTCGGCGTTATCGGGTTGTTCGGCCAGGATCGGTTTAAGAACGGCCAGGGCTTCGGCTTTTTTGCCGGCTTTCAGAAAGGTTGAGGCTTTGCCAAACTCGACGCGAAGGTCCTGATTCATGGTGCTACCTCAGTGCGGACGATGGGATAGTCATGCTGTTGGCGAAGCTCTTGACTACCTCCTTCCTTCACCAACAGCATCGCACGTCCAGATTTTTACCGTTGACTGCTGGCTAACACTTCCGGTTGAGCCTGGGTCAGCCAGGCGGCCATTTCCACCAGGCGCGAGGTGAAGCCATATTCGTTGTCGTACCAGGTCGCTACGGAGATGAGCCTGTCACCCATCACCTGCACCAGCGGCAGATCGACAATCGATGAGTGTGGATCACCGACAATGCGCGAGGAGGCCCATTCCTCCTCGAGGACGCCCAGAATGCCTTTCAGGGGCGCTGTACTGGCCGCTTTGCGGAATATATCCCGAATCTCGTCCGCCGTCGTCGGGCGATTGACAATGGCATTCACTTCGGCAATGCTGCCTGTGCGGGTCGGAACCCGGTAGGCTTTGCCCGTGATCTTGAGGTCTTTCCAGATAAACAGCAGCGCTTTGGCGGCCCCGGACGACGAAGGAATGATGTTCTCGGCTGCCGCCCAGGAATCGCGGCGGTCTTTCATCGGCTGGTCGGTCAGCGATTGGCTGTTGGTGTAAGAATGGACTGTCGAGAAAAACGCTGATTCGATGCCAAGATTTTGTTGCAGGACTTTGATCACCGCTGCCAGGGCATTGGTCGTGCAGCTTCCCATACTGATGATCTTATGGTGGGCCGGGTCATAGTTTTCCAGGTTGATGCCAGGGAGCAAGACAGCATCGCAATCTGCCAGGGATTTGCTGGTGGTGCTGATCAAAACCTGCTTCGCGCCGCGATCCAGGTGTGCCTGTGCGCCGGCGCGTGTGGTCGCACGGCCCGTACACTCAATCACCAGGTCGATACCTAACGCGCCCCAGTCTGGCAGGGCCTGCGTCACGTCGTGGTAGGGAATCTGACGGCCCCCGATGACAAAGGTGTTGTCCTGAACCTCAACGGTTTCGGGCCAGCGCCCGTAATTGGTATCGACTGCGAACAGCGCGGCCAGGGTGGACACGTCTTTGATGTCGGAAATGGCAGCCGGAACGAAGAGCTTATTCTGAAGCGCAATCCTCAATGCCGTGCGTCCGATACGCCCGAACCCATGAATTGCGATCCTCGCCATGTACAGAACTCCTTTCAAGTTCTTCCTGAATCATGAATTATGACGCTTCGTACAATTCACATTCGTACCGATGGCGAGCCAGGGAGAGGATGAACTCTTCCTGGACTGCCACCATCATAGCATAGACTGAAAGGCCGTCACCGGATGGAAATCCCAAATTTATGTGAATTAAGCCTTGTCGCCCAACTGCCGCCGCCGGACGCGGGCCTCGTACAGCCTGCGCTTGAAGATGGGCAACCAGTAGGCAATCTCTTGCGGAGTGACGATGGGGTTCGGGTCTTTTTCGTAGACGACGGCGGCAGAAGGCTTTTTGCCGGCGGGCGCAGGCGTTTCGGGATCGATCTCCACCGGGCGGAAACCGATCAGGATGGCGAACTCCTCGGAGGACATGGTTTCGATGCCGTAGGCAAAGGCCAGGCGCAGGATGCGCCGATCCGAGGTGACCATCACGAACTGATTGCCCAGTTCGCGCGCCCGGCGCATCAGCAGCGCGTCGGCGCTGGTTCCGGGTGGGGCGAAGATGACCGTCACGTCGCTGCTCGAAAGCTGGCGGGAGACGCCGCCGGGCAAGCCGTTATCAAAGATCACCGTCGCTTTCGTCCGGGCGCGCATACAATAGCTGCGAATCGCCAGCGTGAGCTTGGCTTCGTCGTAGGGATCGTCCAGCGACAGGTCTTGCAACTGCCCGATCAGGTTATGTCCGTCTACCAGGAGAGACTCCAATTGGCCTGCTTTCATCACCGCTGATTGACTCGCCCTCAAGTTTACCGTTAGAGGGGCGCGTTTGCCGACTTTGCTGGCAAATCATCTGTTCGCTCTAGCGCTTCAGAACCTTGAAGGCCAGGTGGCGACCCATGTGCTGGCCGCTGCCGAGCGCAAACCACAACTTGAGCACGTTATCCACCAGTTCGACCTGCTGCGGGCCGCCCACGTATACAGGATTGAGGCCCACTTCCGAGATCAGTTTGTCCATCGTCGAGCGCGACTCGCCATCCGGGCCGCAGTAGAACAGGTCGGCGGACATACCGTCAAAAGCGGGATTCTCGAAGTTCTCCCAGCCGTAGATGTTAAAAGCTCGGTACGCCCTGGCCGCGGGGGTGTGGCTGGCAAATGCGCTGAAACTGTTCAGGGACGCGCCTCCCATGTTGTTGGCGGCATCGATCACGATCTTGCCGTCCAACGCCTTCGCGTTGGAGGCAATCGTCTGCTCCATTGCCCCGCCAGGGATGGCAAAGAGCACAACTTCGCCAGAGTCGATGGCGGTGGCAATACTTGATGCAGAAGCGCCGCTGCCGAGAGTCCTGACTAACTGCTGCACCTCCGGTTTTTGCGGGTTCCGCACGCCGAAGGAAAGGGTATGCCCGGCTTTTGCCCACTTTTTGGCGAGCGTGCCGCCGACATTCCCCGAACCAAGAATGGCGATTTTCATCTTCTCTCTCCATGCGCTAACGCCGCACAACAGAATCCGTGCTGAATCCTAGATTCAGCAGTCCGGGTATTTCGCACGTAAGTTGTGCATCTTTACAAACAGGGTGACGGATCGGGGCAAGGTTTCGAGGGCCGCTGCAAAGTAAGCCGATTGTGTGCGGGCTGGTCTCACCGCCGACTCTTTACGCTGTCGAGCATGAGGCCAACCCGTCAGGAGATACGAGCGGACCTAGACCGGTTCTTCGCCAACCTCGGTCTTGACCAGCGGGCGGTTGATCGCCCCGGCGATCACGTAGGCTGCCGATTCGGTGAACTCCACTGCCTCGTCGTGCCGCTTTTGCTCACGCTGGTGCAGTCGCAAATAGGCCATTTCGTTTTCGGCATTGAAATCGCCGTCCATCAACGTCTTGGTTTTGGCGCGGTGTCGGGTGAGTTCGCTGGTGGCGACGTGCTGTAGCTGCGCCAGCAGGAGCGACTCGTCTGCCAGCGTCAGGTAGATGCCAAACAGTTCTTTGGTCTTGGTGATGTCCACGTCCAGGCCGTCCTCATCCTTGCGCGTGGACGACTCGTGCAGAAGCGAATGGCGCAGTTCGACGTTGCGAACCTCCGAGAATTTGATGGAACGGCCCTGCGGCCCCAGGAAGGCCCCCAACAGGCCGGTCTGCGGCATCAGGCGCACCGTTTGTGATTCCTTGTCGATGACGCACTGGTTGTAGGCGGGCGCTTCGCCAGGTTCCTTGCTCTGCTCGGCCTCCTTTGAAATACGCAGGGTATAACCGTTACGCATGGCCCCCAGCCAGAGCCCACCCGCCGAGATGGGGAGCGGGATCGCCTCTGCCTTGAGGCGCGCGCGCTGCGGTTCAATATCGACCCGGCGGTGCGGTTCGAGCGGCCCCGTCACACGCGGCAGCGTTCCTGTCGCTGTAGACTGCGCCGCCGTCGCCTTCTTCACGCCAAAGAGCTTGAGTGGGCAGCCGATATACTCCGCCAGGATGCGCCCGGCTTTGTGGCCGTCGGCCCCGGCCTGTTCCTCATCGCCCTCCGGCCAGTGCACCAACTCGACAAAGCGGGGCTTCTCTGTCTCAGTAAGCTGTACCTGCAATCCGAGCAGCCAGCGCTTGCTTTTCTCGTCGAAGCCTACCACCACCGCTTTAACGTAATCGGCGGATAGCACGTCGCCCGGCAGTTGCCGCGCCTCGCCAAAGCGCACGACGTAATACAGCAGCCGTGTACCGCGCACTGTGTAAAAAAAGGGCGAGAGGCTGTTTGCGCCTTCCAGGTTATAAAGACGCCATTTCCCGTCTTCAATGTTGATTTCGACCTTATCGGCCATGATGGTAGTCATTCTTCACCTGCCTGAACCGCATCGCGGGGTGAGTTGCGCCCGACTGCTTCGTCGATGTAGCACCCTGCTGGCTACCACAAATATGATTGTTGCTAAGAGTATAGACCTGTCGAAATTGCTTGTCGATGATGCTTTAGTCATCCGTTCGGAAGAAAAAACAAACTTCAAGAACCGAATCTCAACAGGTCGGCAACCCCCGTAGATCGAAGGTCAGGGGGTCAACCGGGTTATCGTCGATGCGTATCTCGTAGTGCACGTGCGGCCCATTGCTGTTGCCCGTCGAACCGCTGAACGCGATCACCTCGCCGGCGTGGACGTACTGGTACTGCCGCACGTTGAAGGCCGAGTTGTGCGCGTAATAGGTGATGTAGCGGCCATTCTGGATGATGACCAGCCAGCCGTAACCAATCGTGCTCCAATTGGCAAAGATCACCTGTCCGCTCTGCGTCGCCAGCACGGGCGTTCCGAGCGGCACACCCAGGTCGATGCCGCTGTGGTAGTAATGGAAACGCTGGGTGAGCACGCCATTCACCGGGAAGCCGTGCGGCGCGCAGTTATTGCCCACCAGGGCCGGGTTTGGTGTCATGTACAGATTTTGCAGCGCCAGGATACCGTAATCGTCAATCTTCTCATCCGTCGGGAAAGGCGTCGGGGTAGGTGGGCTGGTCGGGGTGGGCAGCGGAGTCGAGGTCGGCGTGGGTGGGAGCGTGCGTGTGGGGGTCGGTGTGGACGAGGGTGTAGCCGTCGGCAAAGGGGTAGCCGTTGGCGTCTGGCTTGGCGTGGGCGAGGGCGTGACGGATGACGTGGGTGCAGGTGTCCTGGACGGCGCGGCAGTGGCAGTTAGAGTTATTGTGCTCGTCACCGTCAATGTCAGTGACGGCGTGGCTGTTGCGGTCAGGGTAGGGGAAGGCGTTGGGGTTGTGATGGCAGGCAGATACACGCCGATGGGCTGGATGCCGGGCAAGACGGCAAACGGTTTGCTGCCCGGCGTGCCCAGCAGGACGGGTATAATGGCCGGATCGATGGGGCCAAACGGCCCGATGGGGGTGGAAGCTGTTGGCTGGCCGAGCACCGCCGTCGGCGGCGCTGCAACGGTGATCACGCCTGGCGGCTGCGCATGTTGTACCGCGAACCAGCCCGTAGCAATGACAACGGCAGCAACCCCGACGATCAGGATGGCTAAGAGGGCAAGATTGCGGGCACGATTCACGGGCAGCAGCCTGGATCAGCGAGCGGCTCGACCTCACCCCTGACCCCTCTCCAACTGGCGAGGGGCGTCATTCCATATCGCGCTTTCGGTTCCCCTTCTACGAATTCGGAGAGGGGGCAGATGCCATCTTGAAAGGGGTTGAGATAAACGCACTGTACACCCACAGCGCCGAATGCGCAACGGAGAGACAAAGGACATGGTGCGACGCGAACGGCTGGCGGGGCAGCCCACCCGTGGGAAAACGGCGCTCAACCGCCTCCGGCAGATTGACGTGTATGTGGCGCTCACCCACAGCGGCGCGCTGCTCGGTGGGACGCCGTTGATCGTCGATCTCGGCTTCGGGGCCTACCCCTGGACGACCCTGGAAATGCGCCAGCGGTGGCTACGGATCAACCCACGCATTCGCGTCCTGGGTGTGGAGATCGACCCGCAACGTGTGGCGACGGCCCTGCCCTATGCCGATCCGCCTGCCGTCGATTTCCGCCTGGGCGGGTTCAACCTCTGGGATATTGTTGGCCCGCACCGCGCCCGGTTGATCCGCTGTTACAACGTGCTGCGCCAGTACGATGAGGCTGCTGTGCGCCCAGCACTGATTGAGATGGCGAAGGCGCTTGAGCCGGGCGGACTTCTGATCGAAGGCACATCCAACCCCACCGGGCGGATCGTGGCTTTTGACGTATATCGCAGGGAGAGCGACCTTCTGATCCACGAGGCATTGGTGTTCGGCACGAACTTCCGCGCGCCCGTCGAGCCAGTAGACTTCCAGACCATCTTGCCCAAGCGCCTGATCCACCACATGCTTGACCCCAGACCGTCCGCGTTTTTCGGAGCGTGGCGCCAAGCCTTCACCCTGATCTGGCGCAGTGTTGGTTATAATCGCGGCCAGTCCCGCCAGGTCTGGCGCAGCCAGTGGATCGTGGCTGCCAGCCTGCTCAAGTCGCGCTTCGGCTACCCGGTGGATACCCGCCCCGGCCTGATCCGGCGCGGTTACATTGCTCTGCGCGATTCGCTCAGTGAGGAAAGCCTTGATTCAAGCATCCCCCATACTCACCAATGAAACGAACGCCTTCGGCCACCACACCATGAAAGTGCGCGTGCCGGGCATTATCCGCGAGGTGCAGCGGCAGAACCCGGACTACCCGGCTCCGATCCAGCACGCGCTGGACAAGCTGCACGCCGACCTGCAAAGCGACGCGGCCATTCCCCCGCTCGAACTGCCCGCACCCGACTACGACAACTGGGAGCAAGCCTGCGCCGACCACGCAGGCGCAACCTGGCTCAATACTGACTGGTTTTTCGCGGAAATCTACTTCTATCGTCTGCTCATCCAGGCCGTGCGCTGGTGGGAAACGGGCCGCGACCCGTTTGCGCCGCAAAAAGCGGCAGAGGTGGCCTCGGCGTCCCTGTGGGAAGTGCTTGAACTGGCGCTGGCCGAACGCGAGAGACCCGTCGAGGAACGCCTGACGGCGCTGTTTCAGCATACGCTGTGGGGCAACCGCATCGACCTGAGCCACGTGCTCGTCAAAACGCACGGCAGCACCTGGGTCACAGACGATCTGCTCATCGACGACAGCGCACGGGCGCTTGCCCGTCTGCTGGAACAGCGCGGCGCGGTGCACTTCATCAACGACAATGCCGGGACGGAACTGGCGCTGGACCTGGCGCTGGCGGATGCTCTGCTGGAGACGGTTGCGGAGCGGGTGATCTTTCACGTCAAAATGCATCCGATGTTTGTCAGCGATGCCATTCCCGCCGACGTTCTGGCCTTTATAGATCGACTCGAACAAGGCAGCCCGGCGGCGCGGGGACTGGCCGAACGGTTGCGCACGGCCTTTGTGGCGGGCCGTTTCAGCCTTGCGCCCGACCTGTACTGGAACAGCAGCCGCTTCCTGTGGGACATGCCCGCTCGCCTGACGCGGACCTTTGAGCGCGCTTCATTAGTCGTCGTCAAGGGCGATCTGAACTACCGACGCATGACAGGCGACGCGCTATGGCCGCACGCCACGCCGATCCGGGACGTGGTGAATTACTTCCCAGCTCCGTTGCTCTCACTGCGCACCTTAAAAAGCGACGTCGTCGTTGGGTTGCCGGAAGGGATGGACGCACGGCTTGACCAGCTTGACAAGGACTGGCGCACCAATGGCCGCCGGGGAGTCATTCAATACGTGGAGGCGGCGCGAGTCTGAGTGGTTTTCTAAAGGGCGTCTATCCTGGAACGGTGCGGGCACGGCTCAGAATATCACGCACCCTGGTCTGCAATTCTTCTTCTTCAAAAGGTTTGTTGACAAAGTCATCTGCGCCTGCGTCCAGGCCATTGACTCGATCTTCGATTTTGTCAAGCGCCGTTACCAGGATGATCGGAATAGTGCGCAGTTCAGGATCGGTTTTAAGGGCACGGCACACCTGAAAGCCGTTCATGTGTGGCATCATCACATCCAGCAACACAAGATCGGGGCGCTCATGGCGAGCACGTGCGACAGCCTGAACACCGTCTTCCGCCTCGCTGAACGTGTATTGGGGATTATTCGACAACGTCTCCCGGATCAGCATCCGCTGGAATGGCTCGTCGTCCACGATCAAAATATGAGGCATTCCCTCATCTCCGATGTTCCGTGCACACTCGATGAGCAAAGCCTGAGCAAGCGTCATGGAGGGAGCGGTATTAATTGTACCGTAACCACTGCGCCCTCACTATCAGGGCTATCAGTACGCAGCGGGTCGTTCTACCTCCTTCTTGAGTCATTCCTCGAACAAGATTTATGAGTTTGTAAGGCCAGTCCGGATCGTTGTGAATTGGCTGTTATGGAAGTGGATCAGGTTTGATAACGTCAATTTTAAGGCGAGTTTAGCGTTTTGCAATAGTGGGGAAAATAAGACGGCGCTCCGCGTTGCCAATCAGCGTGGAGCGCCGGGAGAAGGACAGGAGGGAATTACAGGGTCGCCAGGAACCCCGCGTGCATCTGGCGGTCTATCCAGTCACCGATCCAGGGGTAGCGATACCACTTCCCCTGGTAAGTTTCCCAGGAGGCAATCACGCCATAGACAACCATCCCCAGCGGCATGGCGAAAGAGGCCAGCGCGAAGAGAATGACTGCCAGAGCAATAAAGGGCACGAGCAGCGCGCCGATGATGGTGATCGCCAGCAGCACACTCAGCAACACGCCCGCCAGGATGCCGATCACCAGGACGGCAATCCAGCCCACTGTCCCCAGCACTTGCAAGGCGAAGGCTTGCAGCGCTGCGTAGGCCACGTATTCTGAGCGCTGACGATAGGCGAAGTAGATGCCGAGCGGAATAAAGAGCGTGAACAGCGTAGCAATGCCGCCCGTCAGCACGCCCACCAGCAGCGTCAGCAGCGCGCTGCCGTGCGCAATGGCCGCCCACATACGCTCGTCGTCGGTCACGCTGGCCTTGCTGACGGTGAAGCCGCGCTTGCGCTTGGGCGGCAGATCGTGCAGGAAACTGCTCAACCGCGCCTTCGCCTGGGCAGCGTCGTCCCTATGGCGGCCGTAATACTTCGATTCGTACTCGCGCACCAGCGCGTCCACACTCTCGTCCCTGGCACTCGGCTCCGGGCCAGACGCATCAACCGGGATGCGAATGCGTTCCCCAGGAGCCTGATTGTTGTCGGTCATGTGACTGGAGTCTCCTCAGCTCGAAAGGATTGTGTCCTGTTGCGTTCTGTGTATTATTACGCAGTTCGCAGAAAAGAGTTGCGAGCAACCGCAACTGATACTCGGTCTGGCGCGATTCGTCCGTTCAAGGCATGATTGGCTTCGCGGACCCGGAGTAGGCGATGCAGCGGCGTCACAATCAATTCACTCTGCAATTTACTCTGCAATTCATCAGGCCCTTCACGAAGCGACACCTGGGGGTTGCCCTGGTGGCGGCCAGTCTATTGAGCGTCGCCGGGATCATGGCGCTGAATGCCATCCGGCAGCACACGCAGATCGGCCCGGCGCAAAAGCTGGCGCTGATCGGCTGCGTGCTGGTCGCAGCGCTTGGCACCACCCTGATCCCGCTCGGCAGCCGTCTGCTGGTTGGCGACGCTGCGCCTGTGGCCGAACCAGGACCAGATACGAAACGCGGCCTCTGGCTGCGCCGCCTGGTGCTTGGCGTGGCGCTGGCGCTGATGATCGGGCATTTCGCCGTGTACGTCAATTACGCGCTGTCGCTGGCCGGGTTCCCCTTTGACTACGACCAGGGCGAAGGCTTCGAACTCAACGACACTGTGCTATTCAGCCAGGGGCAGTGGCCGTACCGCGACAACACCGTCTACCCGTTCTATGCCAGCAACTACCCGCCGCTGTACCACGTCATCCTCGTCCCGTTCGTGTGGCTGTTTGGCCCGGCCTACTGGTATGGGCGATTGGCGGGCTTCGCCGCTACGCTGATCACCGCCGGCGCAATCGGCTATGCCGTTTATCGTGCCACGCGACACAGGCCCGTCGCCGTGTTGAGTGGGCTGGCTTTCCTGGCCTCGAACTACGTCTATCACATCGGGCCGCTGTTCCGGCAGCACAGCACAATGGTCATGTTCGAGACGCTGGCGGTGGTCACGCTGGCCGGGTTGAGCAGCGCCGACGCACCGCCGTCACAGCGTCGCAAACTGATCGTGGGCCTGGCTTTCTTGCTGGCTGCTGGCTACACCAAACAGATGGCCGTTGCGACGGTGGGCGCAATCTTCCTGTACCTGTTGTTGCGATGGCCGCGCCGGGCCATCGCCTGGGGCACACTCTTCGGCGGGATCGCCGGACTGATCTTCGTGTGGATCAACGCCAGCACGGCGGGGCAGTGGTGGTTGAACATCATCACGGCCAACGTTAACCAGTATATCCTCAGCCAGTTCAGCGGCCTGCTGCGACAGTTCGTGAGTCTGCACGGCGCACTGCTGGCGCTGGCCGGGCTGCTCTTGCTCTATGAGTTATATGCGGATCGTCTTTCGTTGTATTTTTTCTGGTTCGCGGCAGGGGCCGGTACAGCTGTCCTGGCCGGGAAGTGGGGGGCAGGCGACAGTTATTTTGCTACCCTGATCGCCGCCACCTGCATTCTGGCCGGAATCTTCACCGGGCGCTGCCTGAACCGCCAGTGGTGCATTCCTGCCGACGTCGGCGCGCCGCTGGCCGAACTGCTCTCGGATGTGTTGACGCCCGCGCTCGGCGTGCTGGCCTGCGGTCTGTTTGCGCTGTATGCCCTGGCCGTGATTCACGTGCCGCTGGATGGCCCGGTGTTCAGTACGGTAGCAAACCTGCTCAATCTACGCTCGAACACCAAATTCGCCAATTTCTACGACTCGGCGGGCTGGACGATGGGCTATGCGACCATCGGGCAGATTCCGACAGCAGAGGATGTCGCCAACGGCTGGCGGATCGTGGCTGCCGCCCAAAACGACGGCAAACCGATCCTGAGCGAAGAAGCGGGCTTCAGCTTCCGCATGAATCAGCCCGTCGTCACCAACCCGACGCAACTGCTGAACCTGTTCCAGAACGGCCACTACGATCCGGCCAACCTGGTCAGGATGATCGACGAGCAGGCGTTCGGCGCCGTGATCTTCCGGGCGCGTTTCTACCCGCAGCCCGTGCTGGATGCGGTTGACCGGGCCTATAAAGTCAAAGACACCATTCCGATGAACGGCTACGAGTACAGGGTGCTGCTGCCCGATCCGGCCTGGGCAGAACGCCGCGCGGCGCGGTGATCAGACATGACAGGCAAGCAGACATTTACTTTGAAGAACGATCAGTACCGCGCCGCGCGGGGTGGATGGGCGCGTTTCCTGAACCTGTACTGTGCCCGCTGCCAGACGCATGTGCTGCTCTACCAGAAGGATGGGCCGGGGACACTGTATCGACTGTACCTTGATCGCATCTTTGCGCCCGATTCGCTCACGCACCTGCAAGAGATTGCCGACTGGCGCGCCATCCCCGATCTGGTCTGCCCGTCGTGCAAGGCCGTCATCGGCACGCCGACCCTCTGGGAGGAAGAAAATCGAAAGGCGTTCCACTTGAACCAGGGCAGTTTCACCAAGCGCGTCGGCAAAGGCGTATACCCGCCCAGGTAGGCCGCGCTCAGGTGGATGCGACAATGGGCACGCCGTCCAGCAGCCGCTTGCCCTCGCGGGAGAACATGGGGTAGCTGGCAAGGTTCCGCTTCTGAAGGAAAAACCGCCAGGCCGTGTTGAGCACGCCCAAGCCGTACACCACTGAGGGCCGGAACGAGATGGAGGATGCTTCTTTGAAGTATTTGGTCGGGCAAGAGATTTCCCCGATGGAAAAGCCAAAATAGACGGCCTGGGCGATGATCTGGTTGTCGAACACGAAGTTGTTGTCGTTTTCCTCAAGCGGCAGTGTCAGCAGCACCTCTCTGGAGAAGGCCCGATAGCCGGTGTGAAATTCGGAGAGGGCTGTGCCCATCAGCAGATTTTGGGCCATCGTCAGGAACCGGTTGGCGATGTACTTGTACCTGGGCATTCCGCCGCGCAGCGCGCCCCCGCAGAGCATCCGCGAGCCAAGCGCGATGTCGTACTGGCCGAAGGCGACCATGGCCGCCAGCGCAACCACCAGCCGGGGTGTGTACTGGTAATCGGGGTGCAACATCACCACCACGTCCGCGCCCAGTTGTAGGGCGTGGCGGTAGCAGGTCTTTTGATTGCCGCCGTAGCCCAGGTTTTGCGGATGGATGAGCGTATCGATGCCGAGCGCCTGCGACAGCTTGACCGTCTGGTCGCGGCTGGCGTCGTCCACCAGCACAACGTGATCGATAATGTCCAGCGGGATTTCTTTGTAGGTGATTTCGACGGTCTTTTCTGCGTTGTATGCAGGCATGACAACGATGATTCGCTTGCCATTCAGCATGGGTTTATGCCTCGGTTGGAACGCCTGTCCCCTTCTTCCGTAGTCTTCTTGCTCAGGGCTTAATCATACCGCCGACAGGAAAAATAGGAATTGCTGCGGCGAAAGCCCCTCTGCACTGCAAGGGTTATGGTAGATTTGCACAAATATCCTGCAACAAATCTGTGTGACGTGTGGCCTGCGTATGTTAGCATATCGCTGTCTAACGTAACACCCCATCCATAGGATAGCGAGCATGAAGGCCACAATGAATGAAGCGCTGCTGGAACGTGTCCTGGACTTGAGCCGCCGGATGGCTGAAACGCGCGCCCTCAACCCGCTGCTGGAATATGCTATGAACGAAGCGATGAGCCTGGTCGGCGCTGAACGGGGCTACATCGTGCTCGTTAACAAAGAGGGGACACTGGACTTCCGCGTGACGCGCGGTCAGGAAGCGGATGAGAATGCTCAGGATCAGATCAGCAGGTCAATTCTGAGCAAGGTCATTCATAGTGCGGAACCGTTGATTGTACGCGATGCCAGCGACGACCCGACCTGGAACCAGTCCAAGAGCGTGGCTGTGCTGCGGCTGCGTTCGGTGATGTGTGTGCCGCTCATCTCGCGTGGTGAGACCATCGGCGCGATCTACGTAGAGAACCGGTCAGTCAAAGGTCGCTTCGACGAGCAAGACCTGGCCCCGCTAATATTCTTTGCTAACCAGGCCGCCGTGTCCATTGAGAATGCGGCACTTAACGATGACCTGGAGGCCCGTGTCGCGGCCCGTACCCGCGAACTGGAACAGGCCAAAGCGCAGCTCGAACATAGCTGGACGGAGTCCGTCGAGGCTAACCGGCTGCGCACCGTTCTCCTCGGCAACGTGGCCCATGACCTGCGCTCGCCGCTCACCATCGTCATCGAGTCACTCAGCCTGATGCAAAGTGGCGCTTTCGGCGACATGACCCCGGAGCAGGCGGAATGGATTGGCAAGTCACTGGACGCGGCGATGTACGTACTGAACCTGACCAACGACATTTTCGACCTGACCAAGATCGAGATGGGTGGCCTGGTACTGTACCCGCAGGCCACGCCCCTTAACGAATTCCTCAAGAAAATCTTCAACATTGCTCAGGGCCTGCCCTGGCCCGACAGCGTCGAAGTGCGGCTCGACATCGAGCCTGACCTGCCAGCCGTGATGCTCGACCCGATTCGGATCAGCCAGGTGCTCGTCAATCTGTTCTCCAATGCGCTCAAATTCACCAGCCAGGGCAGTGTGACGCTGCACGCCCAGGCACTGCCGGGCCAGGGGCAGGTCTTGATCGGCGTGGCCGACACAGGCGACGGCATCCCTGCCGACCAGATCAACCGGCTCTTCCAGCGTTTCCAGCAGGTGGACGGCAACCGGGAGCGCCGCCGGGTGGGAACGGGCCTGGGGCTGGCGATCTGCCGCGACCTGGTGGAAATGCACCAGGGCCGCATCTGGGTCGAAAGCCAGCCCGGTGTCGGCTCCGATTTCAAGTTCGTCCTGCCTGTTGGTGAAACAGACGCCGCACTGCAATCCTGACGACCTGAATGTGGTAAACTGCCCGGCATTCTGTGAAACTTGAGGAGCAACGAAAAGTGAGTGACCGACTGTATCGAGGCTTTTGGCTGATGTTCGGGCTGGCGCTCTTCGGGTTGGTCGGCCTGGCGGCCCTGTCCCCCGTCCGGGCGGATGGTTTACAACAGCCCCAGCAAACGCCGGGAAGTTTCGTGCCATTGCCCGAACCGCAGGCAGGCAAGTTTGACCAGGCTGCCGTCGTCAAGATCGACCTGAAGAGCTACCCCATCGTGCCGCAGATTCCCGCCGATCACGTGCTTGCCATCTACCAGGAGGGCCTGCGCCGGGGAAACAACCCGCGTGTGTTCTCGAAGGTGGGCGACTGCATGACCGCCACCCCGGATTTCCTGGAACCGATTGGCAAGGGCGACTACGAGTTGGGCGCGTATACCTCGCTGAAGAAGGTGATCGACGTGTTTGCCGGGGTTCCGGCACGCGGCAAAGATGCGGAATACGACTCGTTCACCAATCCGGGCCTGGCTGCGACCAGCGGCTTCAACGCCGCCGGGGTGCTGGATGCGATGTGGGCCGACCCGAAATGGTGCAGTGCCGACGAGTCGCCGCTCACCTGCGAATATCGCGTCTCCAGGCCGGGCATTGCGCTGATCATGTTTGGAACGAATGACATCAAATCCATTAAGCCGGACGAGTTCGATTACTATTTGCGCCGAGTCGTCGTTCAGACGGCCAACGCGGGCATCATCCCGGTGTTGAGCACCTTTCCGATGCAGCCCGGCCTGACCGATAAATCGATCCTTTACAACCAGATCACGGCCAAGATCGCATCCGACTACGATCTGCCGCTCATCAACCTGTGGCTGGCATTGGAGCCGCTGCCGCACCAGGGCGTTGACCCGGAAAATACGACGCACATGACCAAGGCGGCCAGTGGGCACAGCGCTTCGTTCGTCGAGGCCGATTTGCAGGCGGGCTACAACGTGCGCAATTTGGTAACACTGCAAACGCTGGAAGCGCTGCTCAAAGTCATTCAGCCGGATGCATTTAGGGACTGACCCTGTGGGCAGAGTTGAGGTACACTGGCGAGCTATTGGGCGTGAGATTGGAGTGGTCATGGTAACAGGGAGGGCTTGCCTGTATGGGCGCACAAGTTGAGTTTCCAGCTAACCGGACGCGAATCCTTCAGGCGCTGACCGTCGTCACGGTGCTCGGCATGATTCTGACGTTCTATCTGGCGCTGTTCTATGCGGGAACGGATGTCGAGCAGGGCAACGTGCAGCGCATTTTCTACGTGCATGTTGGAGCCTTCACGGGCGGCGCAACGGCCTTTTTCATCACAGTAGTGGCGGGCATCGTGTACCTCGTGACGCGCAACCGGGCCTGGGATCACCTGGCCCTCGCCAGCGTTGAGGTCGGCCTGCCGCTGATGACCATCACGCTGATCACGGGCGCCGTCTGGGCGCGCCCGATCTGGAACACCTGGTGGACGGGCGACCCGCGCCTGAACTCGATGGCCGTGATGTGGCTGTTGTATGCCGCCTATCTGACGCTGCGCAGCGCGCTGCCCAACCCGGACCGGCGCGCGCGCCTGGCTTCCGTGTATGGCATCCTGGCCTTCGTGAGCGTGATCTACGTATTCATCGTGATCCGCGTTCGCACCGACACGCTGCATCCCGTCGTCATCGGCCCCAGTCCGGTGAACCCATCGGCGAAGGGCGAATTTGAGGTGCGCACCGATCTACACATCGGCCTGACGCTCGGCATCGGCTCGATCTTCTGGATGCTGACGGCTATCACGTTGATGTGGTATCGGCTGCGTATGGAAAGCGTGGCCGAGCGCGTGGAAACGCTCAAGATGCGCCTGTTGAGCCAGCAGTAGGAGTTGGCAATGCCACCTGATACGACAAATTACATGATCCTGGGCTACGCGGTGACGGTGCTCATTCTGGCAGCGCTGATCCTGTATCTGGTGATCAGGGCGCGCAATCTGCGCGCTGAACTGCGGATGCTGGAAACCATCGAGAAGGAAGGACAGCCGCCATCGGAGCCTGTTGCCAGGACGAATACGTCTGCGTCGGGCGACGCTCTGTCGCGGTGAGATGGCTCCGGTTGAGGCTGGAAGGGCCGACGTCATTGTTGTGGGAGCCGGCCCGGCGGGGCTGGCCGTTGGAGCGGTCTTGCGTCGGGCCGGATTGGCGCCTGTCCTCCTTGAGCGGGCGTCCTGCGTAGGAGCGCGCTGGCATACCCATTACGAACGCCTCCACCTGCACACGGCCAAGCGCCATTCAGCCCTGCCCTATGTGCCTTTCCCGGCCAGCTACCCGACCTATCCTTCGCGCTTGCAGGTCATCGATTACCTGGAAGGCTATGCCAGACAGTTTGCGCTACCAATTCGCTTTAACCAGAACGTCGTTTCGGCTGAACGGCGCGATGGCCTGTGGGAAGTTGCCACCCAGGATGCGGCCTACCAGTCGCGGTTTCTGGTCGTGGCAACCGGGCTGAACGAGCAGCCGCACGTGCCCACGTGGCCGGGTCAGGATTCGTTTGACGGCCCGATGCTTCACAGCGCAGATTACAGAAATGGCGAACCATTTCGCGGCCAGGACGTGCTTGTCATCGGTTTTGGCAATTCGGGCGGCGAGATCGCCATCGACCTGTGGGAACATGGTGCAAAACCGGGCCTTGCCGTGCGCAGCGCGGTCAACGTGATTTTCCGCGACCTGCTCGGCATCCCGGTGCAGCAGCTTTCGATAGCGCTGAGTGGCCTGCCGCCGAGGATCAGCGACGCGCTGACGGCTCCGGTGAGATACCTGGTTTATGGCGACATTGGCCGTTACGGGCTGCGCAAACTGCCCTACGGCCCGGTGACACAGATCAGGAACGACGCACAGATTCCGGTGATCGACGTGGGCGTGATCAGGCTCATCCGCGCAGGCCGGGTCAGGGTTTATTCCGGCGTCCGGGAATTTACCCGCGAGGGCGTCACATTTACGGACGGGACGACGAAGCCCTTCGGCGCCGTAATCCTGGCGACGGGCTATCGCGCGCAGGCCGGAGCAATGTTCAAAGAGGCTTCGCGGCTGACCAATCATGAAGGCTATCCGCTCGTCAGCGGGCAGGAAGCCGCGCTGGCCGGCCTGTATTTTTGCGGCTTCCACAATGCAGCGACGGGCCTGCTGCGGGAAATCGGCCTGGAGGCCGAGCGCATTGGAAAAGCCATTGTCCAGCAGCGCCGTTCTTCTTCCTGACCGATTAGCCGTTCTGTTTCCACGAACCGATCCCTTCCGACAGCACTTACGCTAATATTCAATGTTTGCGATTGGAACCAACTCTTGAAGGAGTGTTTTGCTATGCAGTACGTCAAACTGGGACGCACTGGCCTGAAGGTCAGCCGGCTATGCCTGGGCACGATGAATTTTGGCCCGCTGACGACTGAAAAGGACAGTTTCGCCATCATGGATCGTGCCCTGGAACTGGGCATCAACTTCTTCGACACCGCCAACGTTTACGGTTGGAAGAAGGGCGAAGGCGTCACGGAACAGATCATCGGGCGTTGGTTTGCGCAGGGCGGCAACCGCCGCGAAAAGGTGGTCATTGCCACCAAAGTCTACGGCGTCATGGGTGACTGGCCCAACGAGTCCAGACTCTCGGCCTACCACATCAAACGGGCGTGCGAAGAAAGCCTGCGCCGTCTGAAAACCGACCACATCGACCTGTACCAGATGCACCACATTGACCGCGACACGCCCTGGGAAGAGATCTGGCAGGCCATGGAGCAGCTTGTCCAGCAGGGCAAGGTGATCTACGTGGGCAGCAGCAACTTTGCGGGCTGGCACATTGCCCAGGCCAACTGCGAGGCTGCGCAGCGCCATTTCATGGGTCTGGTTTCGGAGCAGTGTCTGTATAACCTGGCAGCGCGCACCGTCGAAATGGACGTGCTGCCAGCCTGCGAAGCCTATGGCCTGGGCGTGATTCCCTGGAGTCCGCTGGCGGGTGGAATGCTCGGCGGCGCGCTTGCCAAAATGACCGAGGGCCGCCGCGCCGAAGAAGGTCGGCAGAAAGAGATCAAGAAACACCGTCCGCAGTTGGAGCAATATGAAGCGTTGTGCCGCGAACTCGGCGAAAAACCGGCAGACGTGGCGCTGGCCTGGCTGCTGGAAAACCCCGTCGTCACTGCGCCGATCATCGGCCCGCGCACGATGGAGCAGTTGGAGGGCAGTTTGCGGGCGCTGGACATCAAGCTGTCCAAAAAGACCCTGAACAAGCTGGATGAAATCTGGCCTGGTCCCGGCGGTCCCGCGCCCGAAGCCTTCGCGTGGTAAGCACTTAACCTCACCCCCTCTCCGCAAGCGGAGAGGGGAACCGGGGACAAGGGAACTACAGGGACGGGGCGAACTTTAGCAGTTTGCCTTTATGGGGCTGACGGCGTCCCAACCGGGGCTGACTCGTCGGCCAGGGGCACATCCTTCAGGCTGCCTTCTGTGAGGGCCACGAACGCTGAACCAACCCAACCCGTGATGCCTGTGTCCGTCTGCACCAGCAGCCACGTGCCGGTAGCATTCTTACCGATCACACTGACAGGTGTAGCCGCTTTCAACAGGGCGATCTGCGCGGACGTATTGTTTGGTTGGGCGCGCACTCGCAGCCCCTCCGAACTGATCACGCGACCCTTCACACCAGTGGAGGCGGCTGCCGTGCTCTCTACGGCAGGCGGACAGGGCGTTTCGGCCAGGGTAGCGCCCTCAGTTGCGGCAGGCGTTTGAATCTGGGTCTCCTCTCGAACGGGAACATCCAACGGTTTGCCCGACGTCAGGGCAATGTAGGCCGAGCCGACCCAACCCGTGAGACCGTCCTCCGTCTGCACCAGCAGCCACGTCCCGGACGCATTGCGGCCCAATACAGTGACCAGTGCCGACACCTTCAGCAGGCCGATCTGCGCGGACGTGTTGTTCGGTAGGCTGCGGATGCGCAGGCCGTCGCTGACGACCCGGCCCGTCAACCCGCCGCTGGCCGCTGGCGTTGCGCCCGTTTCTGCGCCGGGAGTACTGGCAGCAGGCGGACAGGGCGTCTCAGTGACCGCTTCAGTGGCGGATTCGGTGGCCGCCGCTGTCGCTATCGGCGCTGCCGTCCCGACGGGTGCGGATTCACTGACAACCGGCACATCCTTCAACGTGCCTTGCGTCAAGGCAATGTATGGCGAACCGACCCAACCCGTCGTTCCTGTCTCGGTGCGGATCAGTAACCACGTACCGGTTGTGTTCTTGCCAAGCACCGTCACAAGGGCTGCTGCCTTCAGCAAGTCCATCTGCGCAGCGGTATTGCTTGGCTGGCTGCGCACGCGCAAGCCATCGCTGATCACCCGGCCCCTGACCTCAATCGATGCAGTGGCCTGGGCAGGCTTCTGGGCGGTGGCTGGCCCGGCGACGGCTTGCAGGCTCAGGAGGAGGCCCGCCAGCACCACAAACAGGATCGTTCGTCGATTCATGTCCTTATCCCTACTTTCACAAGGTATGCCACGAAACAAGGCCGCGCACATTATCCTACGACCCATTGAGGGTACAGGAACTAGGAAATTACTGCTACTGCGGCGGACTGTGGATGGAGATAAGTTGTGCGATCCCCGATTTGTTGATAAGCTGTGCAGGACTAACCTATTCCGTTGGAGGTCTGCTTTGGCGCGTAGGCTGCAAGCGATCAGTTTGACTTTGATGATCATTGTGCTGCTGGTCGGGTGCGAATTCAAGCAGCAGGAATCTCCACCAACTCAGATTATTGTCGTACCGACGAATACACTTGGGCCGGTGGTCAGCTTTACGCCGAAGTTCACGGCCACGCTCATTCCAACAGTCACACTGATTCCGAGCATCACGCCCACGCCTTCTATCACGCCGCCACCGCCGACTGAAACCCCCGCGCCCACACTGACCCCTACGCCCGCCATTTCCGGCTCGGTCAATTTCACCAGCCCGACGGCCAATCTGCGGGCCGGGCCGGGCCAGAATTTCCAGGTATTAAGAGCTTTGCGATCCGGAACGTCGGTGATCGTGCTCGGCCTGAACGACGCCAAAGACTGGTACAACGTGCGGCTGGAGGACGGCACGGAGGGCTGGCTCTCGGCAGCGCTCGTCACCGTGCCGAACGCAAGCACCGTCGCCATCCTGACGACTGCCATCCTGACGCAGCGCGCGCAAACCGCTGTCGCGCTGGTGTCGGGTGGAACAGCCGCAGGAACCGGAGAGGCCGTTATCGGGACGCCTATTGCGCCCGGTTCCAAGCCCAGAAATGCAGTGCTGGCTTACTGCGACAACACTGGCAACGGCGAGCCGCGCAAGACCTTGCCCAACGGATCGTCCGTCATCATTTACTGGTCGTGGTTCGCCAAAACGCCCGAACAACTCAGCGACCACATCGAGCAGGCCGAGTACGAGGTCAAGGTCGATGGACAGCCGCTCAGTAACTGGCGCAACTTCAAATCGGACGTGGTGAAATCGTCTAGAGACGGCAATTACTACGTCTACTGGTATGTTCCCATCGGCTCACCGCAGCCCGGCGAACACACGGTGGATTACAAAGTGACATGGAAGCAGCAGATCACGGACGGTTTCAAGACGTTTGGGCCAGGAGGCGAAGAAGTAGAGAACACAGGCAGTTGTGTCTTCACGATCAAATAAGCTGACCTCAGCCCGCACCTTTCCGGGTGGAGAGATTGGTTAAGGGCACGCACTGCCCGGTTGTTTGGCAGACCGGGCACAAGGAACGATGAATTCGCTCATTTTGTTCATTCTGCTCGGCGCGAATCTGCTGACGCTGGTTGTGTCCCTCAGCGTGTTGATGCTTGCTTTCTGGCAGCATTCCGGCGACGCCATCGGGCAGGCCGTTGTCCAGTTTCTGGTCGCTATCAGCTTCTACAACCTGACGGTTTTGCTGCTAACCATCGGGATGCTGCTGGCTTACCCGCCTGACCTGTCCTACGTCACCACCAACCTGGTCATTACGGCCTTTGCGCTGTGCATCATCAGCACGTTTTCGCTGGTGATCACGATGGCGGGCATGATGAAACAGGCGTGGCAGGTCATCGCGCGGGCAGGCGTGGTGGGCGTGCTGCTGATGCAGTGGCCGTTGTGGATGAGTGGCTTCTTCGTCAATTCCGGCCCCTACGCGCTCGTGAATGAGTACACGTCGGTGGGGATCGTCGCCGCGGCCACCGGACTGATCTATATCGTGATGACGCTGGCTGCGATCTGGGTCTATCGCCGCCGGGTCGGGCAGCCCGCCATCCTGGCCGGGCTGGTGTTGCTGCTGGGTGCGGAGGCGTTCACGCTGTTTAACCCGCTGCTGCGTGAAGTTGGCTTCCCCTCACTCGTGTCGATCATCGTCAGCGCTGTGCTCGGCTATAATCTGATGCGGATGCGGCTCTTCGGCCCGCTGATGGTGCAAAACGCGCAACTTGGCGCAATGCGCGAGATTTCGCGGGTGATCACTCGTTCGGACGACAAGGTCTTGCTGCTGAAGACCATTGCCGAGCAGAGCCGGCACATCCTGCGGACCGACCTGAGCCTGATCCTGACGCGCACCAATGATTCGACGCTGGTGGTCTGTACGCAGGCGGGCGGGACGACCAGTCTGCTTGGGCATACGGAACCGATTGGCGAGGGCTTGAACGGGCGCGTCTTCGAGACGCAACAGCCCATGCGGCTGGCAAGCTACCGGACGTGGGATGGCCGCCTGGCCGACCCGGCGGCCATGCCATTCTACGCCAGCCTGAGCGTTCCGTTAATCTACAACTACGACGTGGTCGGTATCCTGACGGTGCACGAACTGGAGCCGGGCCGCCTGTTTAACGATCAGGATCAGGCAGTGCTGGAAATGCTTGCTCCGCAGGCCGCCGTTGCCATCGTCAACGCCGAGTTACGCCAGCGAATCGAAACCCTGCAACAGTATAATGGGGCCAGCAGGACCAATAAATAGCTATCATCTCGCTCCGAAACCGTAAAGACCCTCAAGGAACGGGCGCCATGTCCCAAACCGAACTCGACCAACTGATCGGCCAACTTTCTGCCGGGGATGCCAAAACACGGCGCGCTGCCGCCAAAAAACTGGGCGAGCTGGAACGGCCCGAAGCCATCGCTGAACTGGTGAATGTCTACATGAAGGACGACGACAGCAATGTGCGCAAGGCTGCCGAAGAATCGCTGCGCATCTTCCGGCGGATGGAACAGGATATGCTTGGCGGCGAGGACGGCGCGAGCGCCAGCGCCGCAACGCCCGGAACGCTCCTCCCGCGTATTCGCACCCTGCTGGTCGTGACGCTGATCCTGACGCTGCTTGGCAACGTGGCGCTGGTCGCCAGCAAGCTGCTGCCGCAGCCCACCCCCGCGACACCGGTGCAAACCGTCGTCACGCCCCGCGACGACTTGATTGCTGCGTTCAAGAAACGCATTGAGGATACGGGCGACCATGCGGCCCTGCTGCGCAAGTTGTACACCGATGTTCAGGGCATGGGCGCGCAAGCCCTGAACCTCACCGCCAACAAGCAAGGCTGCGAGAAACTGCAAACGGCCCGGATCGACAAGGTTGACCTGGGCAATCTGGACTCGGTAACGTACCCTGATCTGAGAGACGTGAATGATCAGATCAATACAGCTACTCTCAAAATCCTGTCGCTGCGCAATCAGTATGTGGCGCTGTGCACGTCGAGAGATAAGAACGAATTCAACAAGCTGCTAAACGACCAGGGCGGAGCAGCCAAGAAAGTAGCCGACGTTGACGAGGCCAAGAAGGACCTCGACAGCGCGCAGGCCGGGCTGACCAGGGCAATAGAACATCCTGCGCCGACAGTTGGCCCGACCTTTACGCCGACCCCGCCGCCGACTGCGACGCCCACGATCACGCCGACCCCGGCCCCGCCGACAGCCACAGGCGCTGCGACGGCCACATCCGCCGTCACCAGCGCCCCCGCGACAGTGGCTGGTGGCCCGGCGACCACCGCCGCGCCGACCAGCGCGCCATCGGCTTCGTTCAGAGGGCTGCAACTGGAAACGTTGCAAAGCTACCGCTATAAGGTGAGCGTGAGCGCTGTGGGCAGCTACTCCAACGGCAAGAAATTCAGCGGCAGCTTGCAGATTAACGCCAGCCGCCAGGTCTCACCGCTGGCGGCACAGTATGACGTAAAGTCGAGCGAGGTCAATACACCGAAAGACCTGATCAAGAATATTGCCGGCGGCCTGTATGCGCCGGGCAATTCACAGTACATCATTCTGGACGGCGTGCGGTATGCCACCGGCAACATCCTGGATACGATCCGGCCCAAGGTGCAATGCCAGGCAGTACGCATAACTGACAAATCGGCGCTGCCTGACTTCGTGATGCCCACTGAACTGAACGACATGACCTTTACCCGGCAGCCACCAGACGACACGATTAACGATGTAGAAGTGCTCCGCTATCATGCCGAGAAGAAGGGCGTTAACAAGGATCAGTTCCTGTCCGCCGATCTGTATCTGGCCGCCGACAACCAGTTGCCGATCCGCGTTGTCGAGAAGACAACGCTGCCACCTCTCGGTCAGACGGGCTACACCGATTACACGCTGATCATCCAGTACGACTTGCTCAGTCAGGGACAAGCAGTGAAGCCTGCCAAACCCCTGGTCTGCCAGGACGTATCGGTCAAATAGCGCGGCGAGCCGCTGGCGATCATTCGTTCAAACTGGATCACGGGCCGACACTGATCGGCCCGTTTGTGACGTGCACCGATTGACTTTGTTCGGTGACAACGTTACACTCCAATGAATCTAGGCGTTAGGCTGGTTTCTGGCTGCTATGTTCAATCGGCAGTGGGAATGAGATCGGCACATTATCCTCTGCACGATCCGTACTACAGCCCAGTGTCCTATTTTCTCTACACGGAGATCGCCTGTATGAAAAATCTTAACAAGTATCGGCTATTAATTTGTGGTCTATTCCTTTTTGCTGTGTTCGGTGCGGCCTGCACGCCCTCCGCCACAGCTACTTTGATTCCGTCGCCTGTACCGCCCACCCAGACATCCGCCCCGGCGACGGCAGCGGCCACGACAGCTCCAACGACTGCGGCAGCCACCACCGCCACAACAGCGGCGGTGACTAGTGCAGCGACCACCGCGGCCACGACGGCAGCGACAGCCGCTGCGACCACTGTGGCGACACTGGCGCCGACCACCGCGCCGACCACCGCCGCCACGATGGCCGCAACTACTGTTGCGGTGGCGCCGATCACTGCCGCACCCACGATGGCGGCCACTGCCGCTGCCCAGGCAGGTGGAACGGGCATCAAGATTGGGTTGGTGACGGACGTGGGGCAGATCGATGACCGCAGTTTCAACCAGAGTGCGTGGGAAGGGGCGCAGGCGGCGGCCAAGGAGCTAGGCGGGACGGCGGACTACATT